>Ga0310690_10005950_pt1 | contig 16273 bp, 12 predicted proteins | sample AusTroGonzalo_MG_2_FD_207661 | JGI IMG/M metagenome (GOLD analysis project Ga0310690, IMG submission 207661) | Bovine rumen microbial communities from tropical cattle in Woodstock, Queensland, Australia - Gonzalo_04 (v2) (version 2) | ecosystem: Host-associated > Mammals > Digestive system >... | reverse complement strand
GAAGACATTCCTGTAGTGCTGTGCGTTATGAACGGCGCCCTTCTGTTTGCAGGGGAACTCCTCCCCAGACTAGAATTTCCCCTTGAGATTATGACAGTGAAGCTCTCCTCCTACCAGGGAACCGAATCCACGGGAGTGATCCACGAAATCAGCGGCATCACTGGAGACGTTAAGGGGCGTCGCGTACTTGTTGTGGAAGACATTGTGGACACGGGCCAGACGGTGGAGTACATAAGCTATTCCCTCAAGAAAAAGGGAGCGAGCGAAGTGAAAATCTGCACGATGCTCCTCAAACCGGAAGTGTACAAGAGGGAGATTCCCCTGGACTTCGTGGCAAAGGAGATCCCCAACCGCTTCATCGTGGGATTTGGCCTGGACTACAACGAACTGGGCCGCAACCTGAAAGACATCTACGTACTTGAATAACACTATGAAATACTTTATCCTCTTTGGCCCTCCCGGTGCGGGCAAAGGCACCCAGGCCGCCTCGATGGTGGAAAACTACAAGCTCTGCCACCTTTCCACAGGCGCCCTCCTTCGCAGTGAAATCGCAGAAGGCACCCCTCTCGGCCTCAAGGCCAAATCCCTCATCGAGGCCGGCAACCTTGTGCCGGACGAGGTAGTGGAAGGTATGATCGCCGCAAAATTCGCCAGCGCACCCGACGTGAACGGCTTCCTGCTGGACGGCTTCCCCCGCACCATCGCACAGGCGGAAGCCCTAGACAAGATGCTGCAGGAGCGCGGAGAAGCAGTCACCGCAGTTGTCTCCATAATGATTCCGGACGAAATGATCGCCCAGCGCATCGCCCACAGGGCCACCATCGAAGGCAGGGCCGATGACGCCGCGCCGGAAATCGTCCAGAACCGTATCGACACCTATCACCAAAAGACCGAACCGCTTATCGGCTATTATTCCGCCGCCGCCAAATATCACGAGATCGACGGCACCGGCACCATCGAGGAGGTTGCCGGAAGGATATCGGCCCTGATGAATAAATTCTGATGCATCGAATCTTTCTACCTCTTTACAAGTGGTTCAAAGGCCATAAAGTGCTTATGCACGTGCTGCTTTGGGGCAGTTTCGTGCTGTTCGCATATTTCGGCCTCAAGATCACTCTTGAAGAGGACATCATCAAGCTCCTTCCCCGCGAAGCAACTAATAACGAGCTGGCGTTCAGCCAGATAGAGCTCAAGGACAAGGCTTTCATCCAGATAACCTCGGCGGACCCGGAGAACCCGGCCAGCCCGGAGGATCTGGGCTACGCAATGCAGGAGTTCTGCGAAACTCTCCAGGCCAGGGACAGCAGCGGACAGTACATCCGCGGCATCCTTCATACCCTGGACATCGGCCTGGCCCTGGACGCAATGGACTTCGGCCTGGCCCATCTGCCCACCTTCGTGGACACATCGTATTACAAAGGCATCCTGGCCGCCACTGAGCCGGCCGCTATCGACTCGATGATGGCGGTGAATTACGACATAGTGATGGCCGATATGACGGGCGAGGCAAGCCAGTTTGTGTCGATGGACCCGCTGGGCATCCGCAACGTGGTTCTGGAGGAACTCTTCCCGGAAGGGATGGGCGCCCTGGGCGGCTACTCGATTGTGGACGGCCACCTTATGTGCCCGGACAAAACCGTGGCCCTGGCCTTCCTCACACCCAATTTCAGTTCCACCAATTCTGGTGCGGCCACCCGCTTCATCAAGGTGCTGAACAAAGTGAAGGACGAGTTCGAGGCGGAACATCCGGATATGAAGGTATACACCCACGGAGACGTGATGACTGGAGTATCCAACTCCAAGACGATGAAAACGGATATGGCCCTCACCGTGGGCATCTCCTTCCTCATCATCCTGATGATCATCCTCTTCAGCTTCCACCGCGTATCCTTCGTCCTGCAGCAGATATTGCCCGTGGTCTACGGCGCATTCTTCGCCCTTGCCTGTATGTACTGGATCAAGGGATTCATGTCGCTGATGTCGCTAGGCATAAGCGCGCTGGTCTTGGGCGTTGCCGTAAGCTACTGTCTGCATATATTAATACATTATTATTATGTGGCCGATACGGAGTCGATGCTCCGTGACGAGTCCACGCCCGTGTTCCTGGGCTGCCTCACCACCATCGGCGCACTGATGGGCCTCATCTTCACCGATAGCGACCTGCTCAGGGACTTCGGCCTGTTCTCCACATTCGGCCTCATCGGCAGTACTCTCTTCGCCCTGATATTCCTCCCCCACTTCCTGCATCCTTCGCAGATCAAGTTCAAGCGCAGCCACGGCTTCCCGCTGGTGGAGAGGATCAACAGCCTGCCCTGGGACAGGAACCTGGTGGTGGTAATCACCCTTCTGGTGCTCATTATCATCGGCCTGGTATTCTCCCCCAAGGTGAAGTTCGACAGCGACCTCCGCAACCTTAACTACGAGAGGCAGGAATATGTGGCCAGCGCTCAGCTCTACAATGAGAAGAATGCCGATGGCGCATCGCACCTGTACTTCGCCGCTCACGACGAAACTTCGCTGGACAAGGCCCTGGAATACAACGAGGGGCTGTTCGCGGCCCTGGATTCCCTCAAGGCCAGCGGCCTGGTGAAGGGCTACTCCCCCATCGCCAAGCTCCTGCTGGTGCCCCAGAAGGTGCAGGAGGAGAGGATCGCCGCGTGGAAGGAATTCTGGACCGCGGAGCGCGTTTCCGCCCTGCGCAAGCAGCTGGCGGCATCGGCCAAAAAGCATTCCCTCCCGGAGACATTCGCGGAGCCTTTCCTGGCGCTGGTTTCCCAGGACTACGAGCCCGGGGACCTGTACGAGAGCGGCATCGTCCCTCCCGGCCTGATGAGCAATTACGTGGAGCAGCAGGAAAACGGCCGCTTTATGGTGTTCACCGACGTGGCGTTCGATATGGCCGATAAGGACAAGGTCATCGGCACTCTGGTGTCGGAGCCCAACGTCCTGGTGATCGAGCCGTTCTATTACTGCCGCGATATGGTGGAGATCATCCACGACGACTTCAATACCACCCTGATGATATCGTCCCTGTTCGTCCTCCTGGTGCTGCTGATTTCCTTCCGCAACATCTGGATCGCCCTGCTGGCATTCCTGCCGATGGGCATCAGCTGGTACGTGCTTCAGGGATATATGGCCCTGTTCGGCCTGGAATTCAATCTGATAAACATTGTTATATCGACCTTCATCTTCGGTATAGGCGTGGACTACAGTATCTTCGTCATGGAAGGCCTGCTGTCGGAAGCGCGGGAAGGTGAAAACAAGAAACTGGCATACCATAAGGTGGCCATCGTGTTCAGTGCGATGGTGCTGGCGATAGTGACGTTCTCGCTCATTTTCGCAAGACATCCTTCGCTCAAGAGCATCGGCCTTATCACGCTGATAGGAATGGCCTCCACTATTTTGATAACTTATTCGCTGCAGCCCTTCGTATTCAGGCGCCTCGCCAAGATACCCTACTTCCGCCGCAGCTTCCGCATAAAAGATAAATGAACCTAAACGCTGACCTGTACCTTAACCTTATTCGCGGAGGAGCCGCAAGGCTCGCAGAGAACCGCGAGACCATAAATAACCTTAATGTCTTCCCCATCCCGGACGGAGACACCGGCGACAATATGCTTATGACCATCCAGGCCGGGTGCGACGCCAGCGGTTCGAGCCTGGGAGAAATGGCCGATGCCGTGGCGCACGGAATGCTCCTCGGCGCCCGCGGCAATTCGGGAGTCATCCTCTCGCGCATATTCGCCGGCATCGCCAAGGGATTCGCAGGATTGAAAGAGGCCGATGTGAAGGACTTCACCGCCGCAATGAAAGCCGGCGTCACTGAGGCCTACCAGGCCGTGGCCCAGCCCGTAGAGGGCACCATCCTCACCGTCTTGAGGGAGGGTGTCGATGCCGCCGTGGACGCCTCCTCGCTGGAGAAGTTCTTCGACCAGTGGATTGCCGCCATGGATGTCTCCCTGGAGCACACGCCGGAGCTGCTGGACGTGCTTAAGAAGGCGGGCGTCGTGGATAGCGGCGGCGCGGGCCTTATCTGCATTTCGGAGGGGATGCGGGACGCGCTGTCGGGTGATGTTGTCATTTCGACCAAGGCCGAAGGCCGCGTGGAGAAATCTCATTTAGTTGACTTTAACGCCTTCACCGAAGACAGCGTGCTTGAATTCGGCTACTGCACGGAATTCATCCTCCGCCTCCAGCGGAGCAAAGTTTCACTCGAGACTTTCGACGAAAGCGTCATCCGCCAGTATCTGGAAGGCGTGGGCGATTCGTTGGTGTTCTTCCGCGACGGGTCGATAATCAAAGTGCACGTGCACACGATGGATCCGGGTGCGGTTCTTTCGCGCTGCCGGGAGTGGGGCGAATTCCTCACCATCAAGGTGGAGAATATGACGCTCCAGCATCATGAGAACAAGATGGACGAGCGCTTCAAGCGCCAGCGCAAGGCCCTTGGCATAGTTGCCGTGGCAACGGGAGAAGGCCTCACCGCCACCTTCCGCGAGATGGGGGCCGATGTGGTGATTGCCGGCGGGCAGACGATGAATCCGCCCGTGGAGGCTTTTTTGAAGGCCTTCGACGATGTATCGGCCGATGTGATAGTGGTGCTCCCCAACAACAGCAACATCCTTCTAACGGCTCAGCAGGCCGCAAAGCTATATGATGGCTCACGCGTGGAGGTCATCCCCACCCACAGCCTGGGCGAGGGCTACTTCGCTATGGCCAATATGGATGCGGAGGCCGATATCGACTCGCTAGTGGCCGGTATGACCGAGGCTGCTTCTTCTGTGACCACCGGAGCCGTTTCCGCGGCAATCCGGGACTGCGAACAGGGCCGCGTCGGTGATTTCCTGGGCCTCAGCGGCAAGGACATCCTCTGCGGCTCCCCTTCCCGGCTGGAGGCCGCATCGACCCTGGCCACCAAGTTGGACGCTTCCAGCGCCGATATACTGCTAATTTTCCGCGGCAAGGACGCCCCTGCTGACGAGGCCGAGCAGCTGCGATCGACAATTGAAAAATCCTGCCCCATGACTGAGGTCATCCTCATTGACGGCGGGCAGCCCGTATACGATTATATTTTGGTACTATGTTAAAACTTTACACCGACTCCGACACCGACGTAACCCCGAAAGTTGCCAGAGAGCACGGCTATTCCGGTTACATCTCCATGCCCTACAGCGTGGATGCCAAGACTATCTATCCCTACGTTGATTTCGAGACATTCGACTGTCACGGATTCTACGAAATGCTGCGCGGCGGCGTCCTCCCCACGACGAGTGCCATCTCCAAAGAGCGCTACATCGAGTATTTCCAGGACGATTTCGCCGCAGGTAACGACATCCTTTATGTACACTTCTCGCGTGCGATGACCGTCACCTTCGACGCAATGGACCAGGCCGTGGCCGAGCTCCGCGCCAAGTACCCCGGCGTCCGCTTCGAGGAAATCGACTGCAAGGGCATCACCACCATCTGCTACCCCATCGTGTGCAAGGTGGGCGATATGGCGCTTGCTGGCAAATCGCTGGACGAGATTCTCGCCTGGGCAGCCTCAGACGTTGACCACTGGGCAATGTACTTCTTTGCCGATGACCTCAAGTTCTTCCGCCGCAGCGGCCGTGTGAGCGGTATCGCCGCAACTATGGGAACGCTTATTGGCCTCCGTCCCATCATCTATATGTCTCCTGAAGGCAAGATGGTTTCGAAGGGCACAGAGAAGGGTCGCGCAAAGGCAATGCAGCGCCTCGTGGACGAGGTGATGGAGAAAGGCCTGGATGTGAAGAAGCACGGAGTGTACATCGGCCACACCGATGCGCCCGAGTTCGCCAACATGGTGGGCTACATGCTTCGCGAGAAGCTTGGCGAAGACCTGCAGATCACCTACGTGGAATGCAACCCCACCGCCGGCAGCCACGCCGGTCCCAACGGCGTTGGCGTGTGCTTCCACGCAAAGGAAAGGTAAATATTTAATACTTATATTAATATGAAACGTTTTGTTATTATCATTGCGCTCGCGCTTGTCTCACTGACAGCCAGCGCACAGTACATTGGCGGTGCCAGGTACAAGGACATCAAGAACACATACGATCCCAAACAGTATGTGCCCTCCACAGTGGACCCTTACAGCCCCACCTGGAGCAGCTTCTTCTCATTCTTCGTTCCGGGTAGCGGACAGATGCTTTCCGGCGAACTTCTCCGTGGTGCCTTGTTCCTCGGTGGCACTGCGATAGTATCCAGCATCTTCAGTGATACCTATAGCGATCTGGGAAAGCAGTTAACAACTAACGCCGATCAAACACAGTTATATTGGGTCGACAAAGAAGCGGGACAGCTGGACGTGTGGATCCTCGCCGGCTGCTCGGTGATAGAACTTGGTCTCGGCATCTGGTCCTCCATCGACGCCAAACGCATCGCCAAGGTGAAGAATATGTACTACCAGGACATGATGGGCCGCAGGAGCTCTGTCGAAATGAACTTCGCCCCTTCCCTGGCCTTCACTCCCAGCACCGCCGGCCACGCCCAAGCCGCCCCCGGCCTTGCCTTCACCCTGGCCTTCTAAATTCGCCCCGGAACCCCGGGCGCGAAAAACCTGTCTAGTCCTGAAATAGGTTTACCGATGTTGAACAATAAATAGTTAGGACTTAGACGTCCTGATATCGGTTTACATTATGTCGCGAAGATAGTATATTTTCGCGACATTTTTATTGCGGCACCGCCGCCGCGCGACAACGAAGCGCGTCGGCTACAACACGGCCAGCTGCGGGAGGCTCCGGGCAAGGGCCTTCCTCGCTGGCCGGTTGTTGCCGGAGGTTACGCAGGGCCCAATAGTTTTTCCAGCATTTCTTTATTTCTCCAGATTGAATGCGCGCTTGGGATGGAGTCATCATATTAATGCTCATATGGGGCCGCTCATTATTGTAGACACTAACAATCCTATCAATGAAGTTAGAGGCCATTGCTCTGGACGTAAGTTTTATCTGGTAGAGCCATTCTGTCTTCAAGATTCCATTCGTACGTTCTGCAATGGCATTTTCATACGGGTCACCGTTGTCAGTCATACTAATATTGATTCCATATTGCTTAAGTTCATTGACATAGTCTTGGCTACAATACTGACAGCCCCTGTCTGAATGATGGATAAGACCTTTGAGACCATCCCTTCCATATAACGCTATGGCCATCTTTATGGCACGCAGAGGACCCTCCGTATCCAGTGTATCGTGCAATGCATAGCCCACAATCTCGTGAGTGTATGCATCAGTAACCAGAGACAAGTACATAAATGATCGTTCCGCCCTCTCCGACAGTTCTACATAGGTTATATCGCTGACCCACACTTGATTTGGATGCGTTATATCTATGTCCTTTATAAGGTTGGGATACTTCTTCATCCAATGCTTGGAATATGTGGTTATGATTCTGTGATGCTTCCTTACAACAAGCATCCCACAGGAACGGAGGAGATCAAACAATCGGTCCCGTCCAATCTTGTGGCCTTTCGCTTCCAGGAGGATTTGAAGTTTGCGTACACCGCAGCGGGGCATATCAGTACGGATATCTTTGACCTCATTAAGCAGGGCGGTCATATCAATCTCTTCCCGGTAGTGCTCTCGCTGTTGTTTCCAGTATCCTTGGCGGGTGAAGCCGAACAGTCCGCACAACTTTGAAACACTTATTTCTGGGTGTCTTTCTTTGAGTGTCGTAACCGTTCGGCCTCGACTTTTTTTGAGAAGTCTACTCCATACTCTTCTTTCATCACGCCCATCATATAATCATAACCCTCAGCCTTGATATTTGCCATCTTCAGGGCTTCTTCAAGGCTCTTGATTTTCATCTGGAGCAGTTCTATCTCCTCTTTGTGTGTCAACTCGGACATCGCAATCTTCTTTTGGTCTATAAACGCAAAGATATCAATTTTTCCTTGCCTATAGGCACTTGCCAGCTCGCGGATCTTCTTTTCGCTATAACCATAGCGCCTACTTAAGATTGATAATGACACTCCACTGAAGAACTCTCGGAGCATCTTGGAGGTTGCTTTCATCTGCAACCGGTAACGTTGGGGTTCCGTCATCATAAGTTTACTCTTTATTGGTAAACTTTTTTCAGGACGGGACATTGGGCGTGGCGCCTAATCGGCTGAATATCAGCATATTACTAGCAGCTCCCCTGGTGAAAATGCACCAGGGGAGCAACATATAAGGCGCTGGCTATCAGGGCGTTAGCCGCCACGCGGGGTTAGTCCACGTAAAGGGCGATGCGGGAACGGAGGTAGTCCTTAAGAGAGCTCCAGCGGTAGTAGGGGCCGTCGTAGGGCTGGAGGGAGCCGAAACGGGCTTCCTCGCCGTTGAGGAGGATTTTCACCAGGGGCTCGGCATCGCCGCGGGAGCACTTCTTGGGAGTGTAGAAAACGAACTGCAGGTTGGTGGCCATGCAGGAGCGGAAGGTCTGGAACACTTCCACCAGGTCGTCGGGGTTCGATGGATACTTGCCGAAATCGTCGATGTCCATAATCATCAGCAGGGACATAACCACGTGGTCGTGGCCGAAGCGGAGGTCGGCTCCGTGGCTGCCATCGGCCAGGCGTGCATCGGCTTTGTCGATGACGTCCTGGACGATCGACGAGCAGGCGGTCCTGTACCGGAGGTATTCGCGGAGGCGCTCGTAATTATCGGCCTCCCAGAGAAGGGCATATTCCTCACGGGTTACGAGCCCGCTCACATCGAAGCGGACCTCCTCCGGAATGCTGTTCATTCCGCCAACCAGCATATACAGGTTGAAGAAAACGTCGTCGTAAATCTTGCGGCTGCCCACGGCTTTCACCGGATCCTTGAACATACGTTCCAGCACGGCGTTGTAGTTGGGGAAACGGCGCAGGAAGAACTCCTCCGAGCTCTCTGCATAAGGGAATACGGTATCTGGGCCCTTATAGCGGAAAGGATTGTTTCCGCCCTGGTTGGGCCTTGTAGCCTGGACGTCCATAATGCCCTGGTGCGCGTAGACATCGGCCTTGGGAGCATTCCTGGAGATGGAGGAAAGGAACGACGACATACTCACTATCGACCTGGTCGATGCCGATGAGCACGCGTCCACCACACTGCCTTTGCCAAAAGCCTTGGGGAACGATTCCACCATGGTCTTGGCGATGTACTGATGCTGCTGCCAGCCCAGCGGCGTAAGATCGCCCACGCGGTATTGCGCGTAGTTCCAGAACTCCGACAGACGACTGAGGAGCTCAGTGCCGTAGGGTGTGAGATTGTCATTATCGGCGCCTTCCCTCAGCATATCCAGAAGCACGGTGTATGCCTTTGCGGTATATGCGTAGCGGGAACCGTGGCGGCCGTAATGGCTCACGTAAGTGGCCTCGTAGCCTTTTGGAGCGGGGGTCGATGCCTTGGGCGACATATCGTAAACGCAGTCCAGGCCGGAGGACTTGTTCCAGTCGGCCAGTACTTCCTCGCGGACATCAGTGCGGGGATTGGCGGGCACTTCCACAATGCAGAAATGCGAGAACAGCCTGCGCTCGCCGGCGTGGTCGTACTGTTTGTTGCCCGTGGGGTAATTCACGACGTGAGTCTGAGGGTCTCCCTGGCCGCGGACGCACATAGTTGTGGAGCCGCCGCCGTCCATATTCAGGGCATACTGCGGATGGAAGTAGTGTTCGATGAAACGTGTGAGCTCCCTGGCCGACATACCCTCGCTGATACCCTTCTTCCGGCCATCGACAGCGAACATCAGGAAGTGATTGTCTTTGGTGATGGCAACCGCGGTGCGGGGGTGCCTCACGCCCTGATGGCGGATGGGATCCTCGTAGTTGAACTCCTTGAGCTGCTCCTTGGTGAGGGTGCTGTCAACGAAGAAAGCGCCAACGGGGTCAAAGTTGTCTATGAGCATCGGCGCGCTGGTGAACATATTGTCCCAGGTCGATGAGCCGTAGAATTCCCTCTGCTGTGCGATGCTTTTGCCCCTGCCGTCGAAGGCGATCCTTACGTTGCGGCCTGAGTCATCGACATATACCGCTCCCTCGCTCTTCCAGTTGGGCACCGGGGTTGTCATCACGGTGTCCTTGGGCATGCAGGAATACATATACCCGCCCACCTTGATGGCCGTGGATTCAGGTTCGTATGCCGCATTCAGGGCCACCACCGCGTTCTCCCTGCGGAATACCGACGATGTGACGGTCATTTCCGGAGTCCAGGTGTAGCGCAGTGCGTACGACGGGTTGGACATATCCCAGTCGATGATGAACACTTCCTGCGGCGCGCCGGAAATGCTGTCCTGCCCGCGGAACTCATAGTATGTGATACCGTCGACAATCTGGGTTTTGGTCCAGGGACCGCCCTCCTGGGGCTGTGCCCACACTGTTGCGCCAAGAATCAGCGCAGCGATAGCGAGAATGTATCTTTTCATCGTTATTTGATTAACAGACACAAAGATATGAAAAAATTATTTCAATCGCAGGAAGCTGTAGCCGAAGCGCTTGCAGGCGGCGCGCTCCAACTCTTCCCTGTCGTCCGGATGGGCGATGGAGATGAGGAGCTTGGCGCGCTCCGCAAGGCTCTTGCCGCGCAGATAGACAATACCGTACTCCGTGGCAACGTACTGCGTTTGAAAGCGCGTGGTAACCACGCCCGCGCCGGGTGTCAGGGTGGGCACAATCTTGGCCTTGCCCTTGGCAGTACGCGAAGGCAGCGCGATAAACGTCCTGCCGCCCTCCGAAAGCGCACAGCCGTACATAAAGTCGTGCTGGCCGCCGACGCTGGAGAACACCATCTCCCCTATCGAATCGGCACATATCTGCCCGGTGAGATCCACCTCGATGGCGGAGTTGATGGCGCAGGCGCGCGGATTCTGCGCAATCAAAAAAGGATCATTTGTATACGCCACATCGAAGAACTCCATCGTATGGTTATGGTCGATGTATTCGTACATCTCCTTCGAGCCGATGGCCAGAGCCGCAACGCTGACGCCCGGACGCACCTTCTTAAGGGAATTGTCGATGACGCCTTCTTTCATCAGGCGTATCACCCCGTCGGTCATAGCCTCAGTGTGAAGGCCCAGGTGCTGATGGTGCTTGATACCGTTCAGAACCGCATTGGGAATGCCTCCGACGCCGATTTGCAGGCAGGCGCCGTCCGGAATCTGTGACGCCACATTTGCGCCGATGGCAGCCTCGATGGGCGTGGGCTCGCCAAAGGTCATCGCAAACGGAGCCACATCGCACAGCACTGCCGCCGAGATCTTGCTCTCGTGAATGAGACAGTCGCCATACAGATAAGGGATGTTGGGGCTAACCTCGGCAATAACCACACGGGCCACCTCGGCAGCGGCCACGGCAATATCGGCCGATATTCCAAAGCTGCAATAGCCATTCTCGTCCGGCATCGAGCACACTATGAACGCCACGTCCACGGGGAACTCCCCGCGGCGGAACATTCCAGGCACCTCACCAAGGAATGCGGGCGTCATCGACCCATAACCGGCCGCCACGTGGGCGCGCTGGTCGGCGGAAATGAATATGCTGTTCACAAGGAAGGAATCCTTGTACTCCGGCTTGCAGAAAGGCGCCGGATCCTTGTGCACGTTAAATCCGGAGGTAATGGTCACGTTACGCAGTTCCGCGTGCCTGCGGGCCAGTGCCTCCTGCAAAAGCACAGGCACTGACGCACCGCCCTGGCAGGCGATGGTATCCCCGCTGCGGACCAGTTTTACGGCCTCGTCGGCAGAAACAAACTTCATTGCTCTACAAGATTTACAAACAGTTTAAGATTGCGGTCCAGAAGCTCGAAATCAGCATCGTCCAGAAGGCGGGAAACGCACACGCGGATGCCGCACTGGCCGCTTCCGGTAGTGTTCAAAGGAATGGCAATTATGCCACAACGAAGCAGATTCTCCAGTAGCTCGCGGTTACTCAGAGACTTATACTCCACAGTGTAGAAGAACCCGTCGGAAATAGTCTGCTCCATATCCTTGTCGTACACCAGATGGAAGCCGTTGGCATCGAAGATTTCGCGGCTGCGATGCGCGCGGAAGCCATAATTGCGGAGCTCCTTCACAAAGTTGTACCGGCCCTCCACCGCCGCCTCCATCATTGCGGAGAAGGCATATTGCGCCGAATGCGACGCACCCGAAGTGTTCACGTACAGATAGTTCAGGATGAAATTGTCGCCGAAGCGCGCAATCCCCCATTTCCCCTTCAGAGCAGTATACTCCCTCTGATACAGTTTATCCGAGATACAGGCGATAGCAATCCTCTCGCCCGCGTAACTGAATATCTTGGAAGCGGAAAGCAGTATCACGTAATTGTCCGTATACCTTGCCACAGTGCTCTGGAACGGCGGCTCATAAGGCACGGACATATCCTTGCGGAAGTCCATACACAGGTAGGCCATATCCTCCAGCACAATCACGTCGTACTCGGTTGCCAGTTCGCCTATAGTCTGAAGTTCCTCTTCGGTGAGGCATATCCACGCGGGATTATTGGGATTGGAATACAGGATTGCGGCAATATTGCCACGGGAGAAATAGCTCTCCAGCTTGGGACGCAGTTTCTCCGCCCTGTACTCATAGATATCGAATATCTCGTTCTTGATTCCCAGGATGTCCGGCTGCCTTCCGTGGGCCGAAAAGCCCGGGCAGATGTACAGGATCGTATCCTTCCGGGGATCCAGCTGGGAGCATTCCAGGATGCTGGTCATACTCCCCTGCATCGACCCCACCGTGGGGACGATTCCCTTCGGGTCGATATCTATGTCGATGAACGCCTTGATGAACCTGGCGGCGTTATTCTTAAGCTCAGGGATGCCCTGAACCGAGGGATACACCGACGGTATGCCGCTGTCCAGCGCCTTCTTCTGAGCCTCTATGCCGATGGGGCAGGCCGGAATTCCCGGCACGCCGAACTCCAGATGGCAGAACTTCTCCCCGGCTTTCTCCTCCATTGCCGAGCCCACAAGTGAACACTGGCGTATGGTGGTGCGGGAGATGTCCTCAATGCCCATATCGGCAAGGATGCCGTCCAGGACCTTTTTGGAAACGGGTTTGTCCATATCTTTAACGTTTTTCACGGGCCATTGCGAGGCCGGCGTCGAAAGCCTTCAGGTTCGTTTCCACCACGGCGTCACCCTTGCGTGCGAAGATGCGGCGTATGCCGTCGCGCAGTTTATCGGCATCCAGTATATCCAGGACAGCGGCCACGGCACCCAGGAGCACCATATTGGCACTGCGGGGCGAAAGGATCTCCTTTGCCACGGCATCCACGTCGATGGCAATCACGCGCGGATACTTTGCCAGTTCCGCCTCGATGGCCGGCATCTCCGGATAATTGGGAATGTTCACGAAAGGGGTTGTATTGGTGATTATCCATCCGTTCTCCTTCGACAGGAATGGCACGTAGCGCAGGGCTTCCATCGGCTCGAGGGAAACTATCACATCGGCCCCTCCCCTGGGGATGAGGTCGCTATGGATCGGCTCGGAGCTAAGGCGCAGGTTCGACTGGACGTCGCCGCCACGCTGGCTCATTCCGTGCACCTCAGCCTGCTTAAGGTGAAGCCCCTGCTCCAGGGCGGCGGAACCGATTACTGTTGCGATGGAGAGGATTCCCTGTCCTCCCACACCGGCGAGAATTATATCTTTTTTCATTTTGCGTTGGCTTTAGCGTGACGTCTTGCGGTTTGGATGCATTCGCGGCGGCATACGATTACCGACACGCCGTGATACTCGATTTCCTCACGGATGACTTTTTCCATTTCCGGATAGTTCTTGGGAAGAGGGACTATAGTGCGTATGTGCTCCTTCTCCACTCCCAGGCCCTCGCAAATGGCCTCTATGCGGCCCGTGCCTGCGGAATCCTGCCCTCCGGTCATTGCCGTGGTGAGATTGTCCGATATGCACAGCACAACGTCGGCCTTGCCGTTAACCGCATCCAGCAGACCCGTCATTCCGCTGTGTGTGAAAGTGGAATCTCCCAGCACGCCCACGGCAGGCCAAGTGCCGCTGTATGCCGCACCCTGGGCCATGGTGAACGATGCACCCATCTCCACGCAAGTGTGGATTGCGTTGAACGGAGCCATATATCCAAGCGTATAGCAACCGATGTCGCTGAACACACGCGCCGTAGGATAATCCTTCTTCAGGACGTTATTAAGCGCCGTATAGAAATCCCTGTGGCCGCAGCCGACGCAAAGTGCCGGCGGGCGCGGAGCCACAACCTCAGATGCCGGATAGGCCTCCTGTTCAGGCAGGCCCAGAGCCTTGCGCACCGCATCTGGAGAAAGTTCACCGTCGCGCGGAAGGGTATTGTCGATACGGCCTTTTATCTTCGTCTCCGTGGGGAATACACCGCGCAGGCGCTCCTCCACCAGGGGCTGGCCCTCTTCAATAACGAGGATCTCCGGCACCATCCCTGCCAGTTCCTGCGCCATCTTGCGCGGGAAAGGATACTGCGACACCTTGAGCACCGGGAACGGGCAGCCGTCCGGATAATTCTCCATCAGGTAGTTGTACGCAATACCGCAGGCGATGATTCCCATAGAATGATCCGAACCGTCCTTGAGGAAGTTGAAGGCCGATGCCGCCGCGTCCTCCTCGAACTGCGCGTAATCCTTGATGAGCTCACGGTTACGCACCTTGGCATTCACCGGAAGCGTCACCCAGCGGCGCGGATGCTCCGGATAATGGAGTTCATTCTGATTGTCGATATCCTTCCACGGCTCCACCACTGCGCGGGAATGCGCCATACGTGTGGTGAGCCTCATTATGACGGGAATCCCCCGCTTCTCCGAATACTCGAAAGCGGCGCGCGCCATAACATATGTTTCCTGCTGGGACGAGGGCTCGAACACGGGCATCATCCCGAAAGTGCCCCAGAAGCGGGAGTCCTGCTCGTTCTGCGAGCTATGCATCGACGGGTCGTCGCATGCCGCCACTACGAGGCCGCCGTTTGCGCCCGTCATAGCGCTGCCCATAAGGGGATCGGCACATACGTTCATTCCCACATGCTTCATACAAACCAGAGCGCGCTTCCCTGCATATGACATTCCCAGGGCGCCTTCCATTGCTGTTTTTTCATTACTAGACCAAACGTTGTGCACCTTGCGTTCCGCCGCCAGCGGATGCCCCTGGATGTATTCCGTAATTTCAGTGGAGGGAGTGCCGGGGTATGCATACACGCCGCTGAGGCCCGCATGCAGCGCGCCCAGTGCCAATGCCTCGTCTCCCAAAAGAAGAAGTTTTTCCGACATGGTCAATCAATTGGTTTTAGTGTTACGCAAATATACAAATCTTTATTGAATTTCCGACAGAGTTCATTATATTTGTCTTCATAATAAGTCTTTCAAAATGCTCGTCATGAACATCACACTTATCGCGCTTGGCCTTCTCTCCGCACTCACCACCAGAACCTGCCGGCAAGAAGAACCTGTCGCCCGTCCTGACAGCCCCACCGAGTGGATCGCCCGGACAGAAGCTTTCGAGAATAACTACACCCTGGACCAGATGGTTGTTCTCAGCCGCCACAACATCCGTACTCCCCTTTCTGGCAAGAACTCTGTGCTCACACGTCTCAACGGCAGCAACTGCCAGTGGTTCCCATGGGAGGGTTCTCCAAGCAGTCTTACCGCCAAGGGCGAGCGGCTCGAAGCCCGGATGGGAACTTTCTTCAGGGAGTGGCTTGGGAATAAGGATTTCATTTCAAGCTATTCGGCTGACAATGAAGCCTTCCGCTTCTACGCAAACGCTAAACAGCGCTGCCAGCTCACTGCAAAAAGTTTTGCCGGCGCCCTGCTCCCGGGCTTAAGTCCCTGCGTGGAAATGAACGTCCCGTTCGACACTATGGATCCCGTGTTCCACCCGCAGATTACAAAGATATCTGACAGTTTCATCTCCAGGGCACAGCAGGAAATCTCAAAAAAGTTCGGCAGCGATTTAAATGCCGGGGTTGCCGCACAGTACGCCTTGATGGAAAACGTTCTGGACATCGCTCATTCTCCTGCATATCCGGACACCACTTCCTTCAGCCAGTTCCCGACATCAGTCATCTTCGAACTGAATGCCGAACCTTCAATGTCCGGCGGTCTGAAAATGGCCTGCACAGTGTCCGACGCCCTATCTCTCCAGTACTACGAGGAACCGGACGAAATGAAGGCTGCATTCGGCCATGACTTATCGTTCGAAGACTGGGTGAGCCTCACATCCATCAAGGAGTGGTACGGCGACATCCTCTTCACCGCCCCTTCCGTTTCGGTGAACGTGGCGCATCCCATGCTTCAGCTCATTCTGGATGAGA
>Ga0310690_10005948_pt1 | contig 16273 bp, 8 predicted proteins | sample AusTroGonzalo_MG_2_FD_207661 | JGI IMG/M metagenome (GOLD analysis project Ga0310690, IMG submission 207661) | Bovine rumen microbial communities from tropical cattle in Woodstock, Queensland, Australia - Gonzalo_04 (v2) (version 2) | ecosystem: Host-associated > Mammals > Digestive system >... | reverse complement strand
GTCGCGTCGCCCACCGCGCCATGACGAAGGATGGCAAGCGGCGAATCGAAAGGGTCGCGCCGCTATGACAAGGAAAACATACTGTGGCAATCTACTGTGGCAATCAAGTCTGACCCTGTTGGTTCCGGTATTCGAGGTCGAGACCAACGCAGCTGTCAACATCGGCGAATCCGCGGTTTTTGCAAACGTGAGTCTGCGGCTCTTTGGCCGGATAGAGGCGTCGGGGACCACTACATTTGGCTGGGCCGCAGCGGGGCAGACAACGTATCTCGAAATGCTTTGCGACGGGGCTACGTTTGCAATTCCGTCAAGGACAGTGCGTAATTTCGTCTGCCCGGATGCGGGTGGTCGTGTCGTAGTCCCCTCTGGGCGACTTGTCTACCGCAACTGCATGACGACGCCGCGCACGAGCAACGACTTCCATCTTGGCAACATTGGCTACCGCAACCCGTCCGACGAGCCGTTTGTGTTCGAGATATCCGGCTGTGAACTCGACTTTGGATACAATCCCTGCTACGTTGGCGGTGCGGCGAACATTCTGTGTGTCCACGGCGGTTCGTTCGGAAAGTTCGGCGAGAACGCCCATCCTGGACTGTATTCCTGGATTCAGTTCATTGATTCTGCAAAGCTTACCATTGGAGACGGCGGACAGTTCCTCTATAGTCGCGGCAAAGATACCCTTGAAAAGCTTGCGTTCAAGCCGACGGCGGCGGGAACGGAACAGATCGTGCTGCGCGACGGTGGATCCATTGCAATGCACGTATACAACGGGGAGGCGCTAAGCAAGGCCGTCGTGCGCGTGGAAAATCTTGGATATTGGGACATTCCGCAGCTTGTAAAGCCCAACAAGGACATTCCGGACGTAATAGACACCCGCGTCTGGCTGAGCAACCTGTTTAACAAATTCCAGGAAGTCAATATTGACGATGGCGGCATCCTCTACTTGCGTTCGGCATCAAAGCTTTGGGGAAATGAGTGGAATCGCGACATGGTCGTTGCCGACGTTCCGGTAGCGGGGGCGGGCGACCTCTGCGTTACGAACGACACGCCCGGGTATTCGCTCCGTGTGACTATGACCTCCGGGCGCAACACATGCACGGGTTCCATTTCTGCTGCCGCGTCTGCGGACGGAACGAAGTTGCTGTTTGCCGACGGGGCCAATTGGGCCGGCACCGTAGTTGCCGGCGAAAACGTCTCGTTCACGAACTTGGCAAGCTCGGCACCGTCGTCGGTTAGGTTTGGTTCCCTCCGTCTGGACGGCAACCTCGCAATTCGCGTCTGGAAGAACGGCGAGGTCTTCACGAACGACTTGGTCAACATCACGTCCGACATGTCGGGATATGGGCTGCTTGTGCCCCAGGCGATGAACGACTTCTCGTTCAAGGCCGGTGACAGCATTACCATAGGCTATTGCCCGTCGTCAGCGAGCATATCGTCTGGTGTGTCGAAGCGGTGGAAGCTGCTCAAGAAGGAAACGCAGGATCCCGGTGTCTGCCGACTGGAGCTTCTCAACGCCCCGTCTGGAGTGATTCTGTCGTTCAAGTAGAGAGAAGAACGTGAGAGCAGCCTTCATTGGCCTTGCGGCTCTTGTGGCCATGGTCGCCGAGGGACGCGTCTTGCCGCAGACGTTGGTCCTGACTCAGACACAGTTTTACCCTCTTCGAGAACGGTCGCGGGGCTATCTCGGACGGTATGTTGACAATCCCCTCTGCATTGATCCAGACGTGCCGACAAACAGGGTTGATGGCTCCTACCTGACGAACGAGGAGTTTGAGCGGACGCAGCGGGAAGCACTGGAGTATGGCCTGGACGGCCTTGCGTATTTTCCCGGTTCGGAACGCAAGGCCTACGAGCATGGGGTTGTCAGCACGGTGCCCAATGCGCTCAATGTGGCGCTTATAGGATTTTGGGATTCGTCGAAGTTTGCCGACGACGAGCGGGACTTCGCGCGGGCGTTGAACGATCCACGCGGCTATCGCTTCAATGGCAAGACGCTTGTCCTGTCGTGGTGGACGGAAAAGTTCTCTTCAGCCGCTCGTGTGGCGGAGATCGTCACGACCCTTCGGCGCAAATATGGCGACACGTTCATGTTCGTTCCCGACATCCAGAGCGTTGCAGCCATTCACTACAAGAGGGCGTTTCACGAGCGCGGCGACTTGACGGCGGCGCAGGTTGTCGAACTGAAGGACCGTTTCAGGGCCTATGCCGCTGCGGCGGACGGACTGTACATCGGCGAGACGCACATGATGTCGCGTGACGGCGATGGCGTCAAGACGTTTGACTGGAAATACTATGCGCGGATTGTAGCGCTGGCTCGCGAGGTGCTGGACGAGCCTGTGTTCAAAGGGCGCAAGCTGCTAGCCCTCTCCGCGATCTGCGGGCACGAGAATCCGGCGACGATCGGGCGGAGCGTCATGGCGGACGGCACACGGACGCTCCGGCGCTCGTTTGCCGTTGCTGCTGCGGCCGATCCTGACGTCATCGTCCTGCCAGAGTGGGACGAATACAACGAGAATACATGCTTTGCGCCTACGCTGTACAATTCCTTTGCCGTCAAGCGAATCGTCAGGAGCCTTGTCGCAGGCCTTCGTGGCAAGGAACCGACCCCGCTTCCGGGGGACGATCACGCCATTCCGAACATTGTGCTTTCATGGCGGAAGTCCCTTTCCCCAGGAGAGCCGTTCTACGTTGAAATCCTAAATGTGCCTGACGGGACGTGGACAGGGTCGGTAAATTGCCGCGCGGAGGTTCTCGACGATGCCGGCAGGATGGTGAAGGATTTTGGCACTATATATGTCGACGCAGGCCGGATGCACGGGGTTCGCCTTGAAATGGAGACATTGGGCTTGGAGAAGCGTACGCGTGCGCTTTGCGTGAGGTTTTCCTGGGAAGGGGGAGACGGCCGTCGGCACGAGTATTGCGAGGGGCTTCATCCAGTTGACTTTGTGTCGGCCAACGGATGGAACTCGCGTGTCGTCAAGCAGCCGCTTCGTGACCTTGCATCGATCGGGAACGCTTGTTTCTCCGTCAAGCAGGGGCTTGCGCACGCGGCTGTCTCCTGCAGCGAGCCGATTCGGTATGTCCAGTTGTGCGGCAATGGGCAGATTCAATACATCCAGGGGGTGGCCGATTCGCCATGCATGAGATTCCGTGATGACGCCTCTAATGCCGTATTCCAGATTTCCGCGTTGAAGTGGAAAGCCGTCGCAGACAGGGCGTCCTGTCTGTCGGTCGCAAATGCCGGGGAGGTCGAGTGGATGCGTTTTCCGTGGGGGCCGGTCGAGCGCGGACGGAAGTTCAAGTTGAGTTGGATGTCGATGGCGTCGGAGCCGATTTATCTTCGGCTGCCCGCGTCCAATGTCGGCTCCGCCTGCCTGGCGTGCAGCTTCCCCGGCGTGTTGGACGGCGAGGTGCCTCTGGGCCTGGCTCGTCAGCTCGGCGCGTATGCTTTCGGCGGAGAGGCGGGCGCGCAAATCGTAGTTTCCAGATTTGACAGGCAGTCGTTCTATCCGTCGGCCTTGAATAGCAGAACGTGCGAGTTTACGGTGCCGACGGCGGCGGATAGGCGGAGCATGGTCTATTGGCTTCAAGTCGTTACGATGCGAGGAAAGACGTGGCGGTCTAGACCTGTTGTCGTCGAAAAATCGGTGGCCGACAGGTTCCCGATTCTAAGATACGACTTCTCTCCGGATGCTGGGAATGTAGTCCGCCCTCTTTCCGGCGAGGTTCGCTTCTTCGGCATGCTCGGCGGGCCTTGTTCGCCGGCTGCGCTCTTTAACAGGAACGGTTTCGCTTCGGGTGGCATGGCCCCGGGCTGTGAATATTTCAAGACGGCCGTTGACGGCCGGCCCGGACGGAGCCGCCTGCCAAATGGCGGATGGGCGCTGGAGTTCGACGGCATGGATGACTTTGTCGCTTTCCCAAGCGACACGATCCCCGTATGCGGGGATTTCAAGGTCTCTATAGACGTTCGTCCGGGCATTGAGACGAACCGCATGACCGTGCTGGCGGCGAAGTTCGGATCGCGCGGTTCCCTCTATCGGGTTGACGTCGAGCTAGGTCTGTTGCACGTTGGCTATTCTGCCATAGACGGATGGAAGGAATGGACGGTTGAGCGGCATATGCCTGTCGGTGTCTGGAGCCATGTCGAGGTGTCAAAACGCGGCACGGAACTTATCGCGTCCGTCGATGGTGTCAATGCCGGTGGAACGTGCGGGCGAATCGGAGACAGCGCCACGATTCTGTATCTCGGCAACTCGCCGAACGGAGCGGCCCCATTCAAGGGCGGCATGGCGAATCTGGAGATTTCGCAGTGAACTTGCCGTTCCTTGTGCTGCTGGTTACTGTTGAACTGGTCGCCTGATTGCGCCGTCTTCTGGCGGGGGAAAGACCGACCGCGCTTCCGCGCCGGATTTTTGCGCTTTCGTGCCTTGCGTTGTCTGGCAGCGACTTGGGTATATCTGCGAGGAAGTCCTCAGGGAGAAGGAAAAGGCGGATGTTCAAGAGAATTGATCTGCCTCTGATTTGACGGCAATGCTCCTTCGCCCGGCAAGGTTTCAGCTTGAAACGCGATAATTCGCATAAAACGCGGAATTTCCTGCGAAAAACGAAGCGACGGCGGGGTCTCTCCCCACAGCGGCGGGGTCTGTCCCCAAGTTTTGCGTGGGACCGCTATGCGCCGCGGTTCTGGCGGCGCCACTCTCGCATTGTGCAACCGAAGCGGCGCTTGAATAGAACCTTCAGATAGCTTGGGTCGGTATAGCCGCATTCCTCCGAGATGGTCTTTATCGGACGGTTCGTCGTGGCAAGAAACTTTTTCACGGCATCCAGCCTGTGGCGGGTGATTGTCTCGTTTATCGTCTCGCCGCTGAACTGCTGGAACCTTAGGTCGGCGAGCCGCCGCGACACGCCGAGGAACGCGGCGACGTCGTTGACCTTTATTCCCTTCGCGGCGTTCTTGCGTATGTACGCCGCCGCGCGGGAGAGAAGATGCGCGGCGGGCGCGGAGGCGACGGCAGACTCTCGCTCCACGACCTTTACCGGCTTGACGAGGAAGGGCGCACCCGTCTTGGCCTGCCGCCCTGACATGAGTGTGTTCAGCACGCGGGCCGCCGCGTAGCCGAGCTGTTCGTGGTTAGGCAGTATGCTCGAAAGCGGCGGGTCGCTCGATTCGTCGAGGAGTTCGTCGTTGTCAACCCCGAGCACCGCGACTTGGCTCGGTATCTTGATCTGTGCGTCCTTGCACATTGCAAGAACCTGTGTCGCGCGCGTGTCCCACGATGCCATCACGGCGGCGGGCTTAGGGAGCGCGGTGAGCCAGTCCCTGAGCGCGGAGAGGTCTTCGCGCGAGCCGACTTGCCCCGGGGAGCGGAAGACCTCCACGTCCGTCTTTTTTGCGGCAAGCGCCGCCTTGAAGCCCTTTAGCCGCGACATGCTCCAGTATTGGTCCGAGACGGTGGGGACGAAGCCGTAGGAGCGGCGCTGTCCGAGAGAGGCGAGATAGTGCGCCCCCATGCGACCTACCATCTCGTCGTCGTTGCGGGTGAAGGCGATGTGCGCCTTGTGCATCGAGAGAATCGGCCCCGCGTCGCCGATGAACGAGACGGGAACGCCTGACTCTCGGACGAGCCTCGCCGTCTCGTCGGGGCCTGGTTCGCTTGCTATTATGCCGTCGAGTCCAACGGCCAATTCGGTTCGGAACGCCTCCGGCGTGAATTCGTCTGGCATCTGGAAGATTCGCGTTCGCCAGTTCGCGTTTGAGCGAGTGAAGTGGAAGATGCCGGTAAGGATGTCGCGCCCGGCCGTGCCAGACATTCTGAGCACCACCGCGACTCGCCTTATGCGCCTTGACTGCTGCTTTTTCCCCATTGCAATTTCCCTCGCCGTGCATTATATCAAAAACAGCGTTAGGCGCGCAAATATATATTGCTCAATAAACAACATAATTCTTGCTTGATAAACCGTGCTTTTCCATTGACCGCCAAAGGCGTCTTGTGATAAAATTCGCGGCGTGATGAGGAAAATAGGCTTAAAGTCGGCCATTTTTGCGGCAGCGACGGCGCTTGCGGCGGTTTCGGCGCAGGCTGCAACGTTCTATTCTGATGGCGCTGTTCTCAGCCTCGCCGAGCGCAATGGCGCGGTCGAATACATGCGTGGAGCTGATGGCGTTGCGCGCGTCGTCGCGGCGACAGAGGCGTTTACGCTCCAGATGCTCGACGGCAATGGCGAACCGACGCGCCTCAAGTCAAGCGACTTTGCGTTTGAGGGATATAACCATGTAGAGCATGCAGAACATGTAGAGAACTCCCTACATGATCTACCTGTCCTACATGGTTCAACAATCACATGGAAACATCAAAACGGCCTCGTCGTTCGTATGGAGATTACCGCCGCCGACGGCGAGTTTCGCTTCAAGCCCGCTGTCGAGGGCATTCCCGCCGGAATGCTTCTCGAATGGTTCGACGGCCCGCAGATACACGTTGCTTCCGATAGAACGCTATTCTGGCCTTATATTGACGGAATTGAAGTGACGGACGTTACCCGTCGTAGCAGTCCCTATCATCCGGTCACTTTCCGCGACCGCAACTGGAGCGGCATCTACTCGCTTTATCCCAGCTACTGCCAGATGCAGTTCCTTGCTGCCTACAGGGGCGGGAAGGGCGTTTATTTCTCGGCGGTTGACGATCGGCATACTCTGAAGAATGTTGATTGGGAGCGCATGGGCGACAATACTGTGCGGCTTTCTTTGCTGACGTTCTGTGGCGATCTTGACAAGGACGGCGCGTGGCGGCCAAAGTTCCACTACGTGCTCCGCGCTTTCGACGGCGACTGGATGGACGCCTGCGAAATCTATCGTGACTGGGTTCGTACCCTACCGGGTTTTCAAGCCCCGCCGGCGCGCCCGAAGTGGATGTATGACTCGCCGGTAAACCTCATCTATCCCGTGCGCGGCGAAGGCAGGGACAACTTGCCGCGCAACATGGGGCCGAACTGCTACTACCCCTACGTCAACGCGATGTCGGCGGTTGAGAAATACGGAAAACGCCTCAATTCGCGCATCATGGCGCTTCTAATGCATTGGGAGGGGACGGCGCCTTGGGCGCCACCCTATGTCTGGCCGCCATACGGCGGCGAAGAAGAGCTTGCCAAGTTCCGCGACGCACTCCACGCGCGTGGCGATTTGCTTGGCGTCTATTGTTCCGGCACGGCATGGACGCAGGTCAGCTGCATCGTGCCTTCGTATTCACTTGAGCAGCGCTTCGAGGACGAACGCCTCGGTCGCCACATGGCGCGAGGTCCCAAGGGCGAGATTTCGGCGGGCTGTTGCAACGGCCCCGACTACCAGAGGTTTGGCTGTGAAATGTGCCTTGCCGACGACTGGTCGGTGCGCACGGTAGCCGACGAAATCGCCAAGATGTCGCGCTTCGGCATCGACTACTGCCAGTTCTTCGACCAGAACAACGGCGGCGGGTGGCATCTTTGCTATGCGAAGAACCATGGACACCCGCCAATCCCTGGTGCGTGGGAGGTTGATGCAATGGTTTCGCTCCAGAAGAGGGTCGTCGCAGATGCCGGGCGTGAAGGCATGCTTCTTGGCTGCGAGGCGTCCGCCGCCACACCCTACGTACCGCAGCTTTTCTACAATGACGCCCGGTTCCCTTGGGCGTTCTGGAGAAGCGGCATAGGCGGGGCGAAGCCGGTTCACGGCTCGGCGTTCGTGTTCCACGAATGGATGTGCAATTTCTCAGGCAACCAATGCGGGAGCCTTGATGTCGATCCGTTCTATCGGTGGTCGTACGCTTTCCACAACGGCGACATGTTCTCGCTGATCCTCGGACGCAACAACGGGCTTGTCGTCGGGTGGGGACGGTTGTGGGAAGCGGAATTCCCCGAACAGGGCGCGCTTGTTTCGCTTGTAAGGCGGTTCAATGACCTCCGCAAGAAACATCCCTCGTTTCTCCTTGAAGGAAAAATGGTCAAGCCGTTTGTCAAGTGCGAGTCGCGTCCGACGAAACTGCTTGTGTGGGAAGAAACATACGATTATTCGCCCGATGTGCCAGAGGTATTCGTTTCATTCTGGGAGAACGCGAAGGGCGAGAGCATCGGCTTCGCCACCAATTGGCGTCGCGAACCTTCGGAATTGAAGATTACCCGTGACGACGGCCAGGTGGAAATCTGCCGCCTTGCCCCGCTTGAAACAGTCGAACTTCGATGAGCAAGTAAACGGAAACAAAGGAGAGAGCAATGTCAATAAAAACAGTATCGTTTGTCGTCGCCTCTTTTGCGACATTGGCGGCAACGTGTCTTGCGGCAGACGTTGAATGGCTGGATGCCGTTGATGGCGCATGGGGCGTCGGCGCAAACTGGATTGGCGGAGCCGTTCCAGACGCCGCCAGGGCCGTCATCGCCAACGAGTCGTCCGGTTTTACGGTGTCCGTAGCGGAAACGTCAAATCCGAAGATAGCGGGTCTGCTGCTCCAGAACGGAGACGGGACGTTCACCAACACAGTCCGTGTAACGGGATTGCTTAGTTCGGAGAACGATGAGTTGTCGATAAATAGCGGTGGATTGCTTCACATAGACGGCGGTACGCTCGCCATTACGAATTCATCGGCCAAGTACATCGTTGTTTCCGGCACGGATGCCAAGAAAATGGGAGCACTGAAAGTCTCTGGCGGTGTCTTGGACTACCATATGTCGTCTGTGTCGCAGGACGGCGGCATAAAGTTTAACAAGTACGGCTGCTTTAAGGCGACAGGCGGAAAGATCCGCGTGACGGCGCCATATCCGAGCAGCAACAACACCAAGTTGGGCATAAGTTGCGAATCTGCCGCAGTTTCGTACGATGCGATGTCCATTGCTGGGACGGCCGAGCTTGAGATAGCAAACCGCAGCATCGATCTGCGTGTCGGGCGATACGTTCTTGGAGATTCGGCGCGTCTTGTCTGCACCGAATCCAGAGGCGGGATCCTGTATTTGAAGGCCAATTCGACATACGGCGTAACATTCACGGTTTCTGGCGATGCAGAGTTTGACCTCTCCAAGTTTAGATACGGGAACATGGGCAACTACTACTGGGCAAATCAATCCTACACTTCCATGTTGAACGTGTCTGGCGGCACGGTGGCGCTGCCTCAGTCCTTCTGCGTCGGACATGGAAACGGCTCGTCAATCATGAACATATCCGGCGGAACGACATCTCTTGACTTCTATGGGCTTGATGTCGGTGCCTACGATCCGGACAAGCTATCTTCAAAAGCGCAGAATCCGGTAGGAACGATCAATGTCTCCGGCGGTTCGCTCGTCGTTACCTCGTCACTAGGCGGAGACAACACAACGGCGAAAAGCATGATATGCGGCCTGGTTGTCGGAAACGGCTCGCAGATCTCCACCTATTGCCAGTCTGAAGGCTACTCATGCAGCGGAACCATGGCAGTCTCCGACGGCGTTGTGACGAACGGCATAGGGCTGTTTGTCTTCGGGGCCGGTCGTGCAACTGGACGCATGCTTCAGACGGGAGGAGAGGTTTATCACGGTCTGGGGATCTCGTCGGCCCAAGCGCGGGAGAACCGTCCGATGATAGTCGGTTTTGCGGGCGGTACCGGCACATATGTAATCTCTAATGGCGTCACCACCGTAAACGCGGCAATCTATGTCGGCGGCGTAGTGACGAATGTCCTGAAGCGGAGGCTAATAACAAACTGGCCGGGTGACGAGTTTGCCGACAGGACTGCGGTCGGGAAGCTGGTGGTGGCAGGCGGGACTCTGAACAACATTGCAAACGACCTGGTCGTCGGTGCCGACGGCTCCGGCACGCTTGAGATCGGGCCAGGTGCAACCGTGTCGGTTGGACGCACCTACAACAACCAGGGGAACATTGTCCTCTCGAACAGGACGGAATCCGTCACCCGTTTCGTGCTTGGCAGGGCCGGCGCGGGTTCGCTGACAACGCCAAACAAGCTCATCATTGCCAATGGCGCGAAGCTGGAGGTCGATGTTTCCGGCTATACGGGCACGGACAGATGGGTGAAGCTTGTCAATTGCGCGCAACGCGAGGGATCTTTCGCGGAAGCAGACATCTCTGTGGTCGGAAGATGTCCGCTTGGGAATTGCAGGGTAGTTCAGGATCGCGCGGGAGATTCAACGGGAAGCGTATGGCTCCATGTGGGACGAGGATTTGTCATAAGCTACCGGTAGCCTCAAGGGCAATGTCTTGCTGCATGAAAGGAAGATTGCCATGACTGGCTTTTCCTGCGCGTTCCTCATGGCGGCTGCAGCCGCGGCGCGCTTTTCCGTAGGGCCCATTAACAATCCTGACGACCAGTTCCGCTTCATGTGGGGTACGGATCGCGATTCGTCTGGCGCCAAGGCGGTTCCCCCTCTTTACGACAAGATGGTTGCGACCGGATTCAATCTTCTGATTCCGTATCTCGGTTCCCATCGGGTCTACGATACTGTCGACGACAAGCCGTTGAAACTTTCCGACAGATGGCATGCGAGCCTGTCGGCATATCTGGACCGATGCTACGCCGACGGCGTTTCCGTCATGGCCATGCATGACATCGGCCGTCGCAGGCCGCTTGTCGAGAAGTTTCCGCGCTATTGCAAGGACGGCTCAAAGTCCTTCAATCTCGACGCGGCAAATCCCTATGTGCGTGAGGTCTGCGCCCGCGCCGCCGCAGCGGCGACGCGAAGCATGGGGCGCCATCCGGCCGTTGTCGGCGCCATGGTGGAATCGGAGATAAGGGACGGCGCGCACCCGTCTTTCACGCCGGAGACGGCAAGGGCGTATCGTGCGCATTCTGGGCGGGACATTCCGCCGGAAATCATTTCGTCTCCTTCGAAAAACGGACGACAGCCTCCGCACTGGAAGACGATTCCAGGATTTCCGGCAGATCGCGTTGTGGACGACGACTTTCCGGTGCTGGACTTCTACGTGTGGCTGTGGAAGGAGGGCGATGGTTGGAAAAGCTGGATTACCGCTTGTGCGAATGCGGTTACGTCGGAACTCGGAGCTGGCGCGGTAACGATGTACGACCCATCCCTGCGCACTCCGCCGATGTGGGACTGCGTCGGCGATGTGTCCGTTTTCGACAACTGGACGTATGTCTATCCCGAACCATACAACATTTCATACGAAACGTCGCGCCAGATTTCCCGTGCGAGCCGATGGAAGCAGGACGTCTGGGCGCATATCCAGAACATCAGCTACAGGAGCCACCTGGCCCCCGTCGGAATACACCCCGAGGGAGAGCCGGAATGGACCAGCCGCTTTCCGACCGAAAGTTATCCGAGCACGCCGCCGGACCTGGTCCAGGAGGCGATGTGGGTAGCTTTCTCCAGGCGCGTGGACGGGGTCGGATTTGGCGCGTGGAGGGCGTTGTACGAACATCCCAAGGACGACAACTATAAAGGCGGCTACTGTTGCACTACGCCGAAGACGTGTGAGGTGATCAGGGAAACGTTCCGCGCGGTCGGCGAGCCGCTCGGGCCGCTGTTCAGGGCGGTTCCCGAGCGCGCGCCGAAGGTGGCCGTGGTGGAAAGCTACGCTTCGATGATTCTTGGATCGCGCATCACATGGGACTGTGGTGGAAAGTTCGAGGACTACGGCACTGCCCTTACGGCGGCGAATCTCATGCCTGCATCGCTCAACGAAGACGAGATTCGGCAGCGGGGGATTCCCGACTCCGTGGAAGTGCTTGTGATGTGCCAATGCGACGTTCTGACGCGCAAGTGCTACGAGCGCCTTGCGGAGTTCAAGAAACGCGGCGGCAGGATACTGGCGGACGAGGAGTTGTGCCCAGCCCTTGTCGCCGACGGAAAGCTGCCTCAGATCGTCAGGGCGTTCCCAGAAACGAGAAGCGACCACGACGAGGGCAACGGTGCGATTGCCTCCACCGCCGAGATGCGGGAGAAGTCGATCAGGGATGCCGCGGCCAGGTTGAAGGAACTGGCCGCTCCGCGCGTTGTGCCGTATGCAGACACCGACAAGCCGGATATCTTGGCATCCGTGCGAACCTATCGCAACGCCGACTATGTTTTTGCAATCAACGACAGGCGCGACTACGGTGACTATGTCGGCCCATGGAAGCGCGTCAAGGAAAAGGGACTTCCGAACAGCGGCGTCGTCACGGTTTGCCGGTCTGCCGGCGCCGTGTACGATCTGGTCAGGCACAGCGCCATTCCGTTCAAGTCGGAAAGGGGAAAAACCAGCGTGAAAGTCGATTTCGCCACGAACGACGGTCGTGTCCTGCTCGTTGTTCCGCGTCCGCTCTCGCCGCTTTCGATTTCGGTGGCGAAGGACGGTGAGGTGGTCGTGACATCGCCAGACAAGGACGTGATGATCCCGATCGAGGTCATTTGTGACGGGGCGAAACCGCGTTACGGCGTAGTGGAAGACGGCGTTTGGAAACGTCCGTACAGAAATGGCGCAAACCTTCGTGTCCGCAACCTCGCAGACGCTGCGATTTTCCGGCGATAACATCTGTGTGTGCATAATTGCCTGGGAGGGTGTCTGCAAATTCACTGAACTGGAGGAATGTATATAATGACTGTAAAGTATTCGATTGCGGCGGTGGCGCTGGCGGTCTCGCTGCCGGGCGTATGCTCTATTGGCATTGACTTCAACAACGGCTGGGAGTGGCGGCGCGGGAACGAAGTCGAGTGGCGCGCGGTTGATCTGCCTCATGACTTTATGATCGAGTCGCCGTGGGAGGAGAAAGCAGTTCACTCGCAACGCGTTTTCAAGCCGTTCGGAGAGGCATTCTACCGTAAGTCGTTCGCGTATGACAAGTCGTGGGAGGGGAAGCGCGTCATCCTGGACTTTGGAGGAGTCATGTTCTTCGGCGACGTGAAGGTCAATGGGAAGAAGGTCGCAGAGACGGAATACGGCTATCTCGGCTTTGAGACGGATGTCACGGATAGCCTCAGAAAGGACGAGTCGAACCTTGTCGAGGTGTGGGCGAAGGTCAACGGCGGCGAGGACGGCAGCCGCTGGTACACGGGTGGAGGACTTTACCGCAGCGTGAAGCTCAAGGTCGTGAACGAGCGGCGCATAGCCCGTCACGGCGTCTGCGTGAGGACGAAGGGCGAGACGGTCGAGGTGGAAGTAGAACTCGACGGATGTCGCGGACTGGGGGACGATGTGGAAATAGCGGCGGAAATATCAGACGGCGGAAAAACCGTCGCCACGACGCGCGCGCCAGTCACAAAGGGCGACAACCGTCGTCGGTTCCCCGTTCTCTTGCCGCCCATGGAGATCGAGGGCTCGAAGCGTTGGTCGCCTGAAACGCCAAACCTCTATTTGCTCAAGGTCGCTCTACGCAGCGGAATAGCCGCGCTCGACGAACAGATGGTTCGCTTTGGCTTCCGCGATATTTCGTTCTCGAAGGAGCGCGGGTTTGAGATTGACGGACGGCACATCTTCCTCAAGGGGCAGTCCAACCACCACGACCTCGGCGCACTTGGCGCGGCGGCTTATCCCGACGCCATCCGTCGGTATTTCCGCACTATCAAGGGCTTCGGCTTCAACTCGGTCCGTTGTTCGCACAATCCGTATTCAGATGAGTTTTACGATGTCGCCGACGAGGAAGGCATCGTAGTCGTCGATGAAATCACGGACAAGTGGAAGGGCCGTTGGGCGGGGCGCAATCCGTATCTTGAGATCTGGCCGCAGCTCGTGACGGAATGGGTCAAGCGCGACAGGAACCATCCTTCCGTCGTCATGTGGTCGCTTGGCAACGAACTGCAGATGAACGAGGCATACCATGACGCGACGTTCGAGGACTGGGGGGTGACTACTTACCGGATGATGGACGTGGCTGTGAAGAGATGGGATCCGACGCGTCCCACCACCGTCGCCATGTTCCCGATGCGGGCAAATGGAGTTGGACGAAACGACGGTCGATTCAACGATCCGGCGCATATGGTCGCGCCAGAACTTGCGCAAGTCACGGAAGTCGCCAGCTTCAACTACCTGTGGTCGGCATACGAAACGTATCTAAGACACAGTCCTCACATGATTGTCTATCAGAGCGAGGCGACGACGAGTGAATGGCTCGCCCCCTATTTCGGGATGGATCGTGCAAGGATGGTCGGATGTTCCTACTGGGGCGCGACGGAATACTGGGGCGAATCGAACCAGTATCCGAAGAAGGGATGGAACTGGAGCTTTTTTTCGCATACGATGAAACCATATCCGCAGGCATGGCTCGTTAAAAGCGGATTCGACCGAGAGACTCCTGTTGTCCGCATTGGCGTGGCGCAGTCTGACGAGCGCGAGACGTGGAACGACGTCAGAAGCGGCCAGCAGGCGCTACGAGAGAACTGGAACCGCAAAATTGGCGATACTGCTCACGTCTGGGTGTTTTCCAACGCGACAGAGGTTGAGCTGTTTTTGAACGGACGCTTCCTCGGGAAAAGACGCGTTCCGCTGCCACCGCCAGGAGATGCGCCGTGGACATGTGCAAATGGCGAGAAGATTCACGCAGTGCCGTATGAAGTTGCCTGGGAGCCGGGCGAGCTCAAGGCAGTTGGTTCAAATGGTGCAGAGCATGCGATTCGCACGTCTGGGCCTGCGGTGGAAGTCAGGATCGACCGCGAGGTGGCTTCGCCTTCGGCGTCGCTTGTCTATTTCTGGCTGACTGCAATTGATGCAAACGGGATGCAAGTTCCAGACGCGACGACGGAAGTGAAGGTTTCCGTAAAAGGTCCTGGACGCCTCCTTGCCCTTGACGATGGCGATCATTACACCGATCAGCTTTTCAATGTCGATGCCAAGAAGATGAAAGAAGGGTATCTCCTTGCAATCGTCCGACGCACTGGAGATGGAGACATAGGTCTTTCGGTTTGTATGCCCTTGGATTCGGCGGGGGATTCGGCGGGTTCGGCGGGGAGAGACCCTTGAAACGGTGTTGTTTTTGGCAAGGAAACTGCGTGATTTGGCAAGATAACGCGGAAGGAGGCGAAAGCGATGGCTAAAAAGCAAAGGCGAGTCTTGAATTTCTGCTTGTGAGGTTGTTGGTGAAGGGGGATGTTGGAGAAACGCCATGAAGCAGATTGCGGGAAATGGCGATTTGATAATAATAATGTATGTGAATTGACATTTTTGTGATAGGCGTATTGACAATTTGCATACAATTATGTTATCATAATGACCAATGAAACATTGGGAAGCCATAAATGAAATCGGGTTGGACAATTATGGCATTGTCACAACGGACGATGCACGTGGGATTTGCAATCCTAGCGTTGAACTGCCACGATGGGTAAAAAGCGGCCGGTTGGAGAATGTCGGTCGTGGTGTCTACCGTCTGACTCAGTACACGCCGAGCGAATACGACCAGTATGCCGAAGCGGTTGCACTTGTCGGCAGGGAGGCAATCGTCTATGGCGTGAGCGTTCTTGCAATGCACAACCTTGCACTTGTCAATCCTTCGAAGGTTTATGTCGCCACGGATGTGCGGCGGCGGAAGAGCCTTCCGCAATGGATTGAATTGGTGCGGCGTCCGAAGAACGCAAAGAGGGAAGACTTTAACGGAATCCGCAGCCAGAGTGTTGCCGATGCCATTAGGACATGCAAGGGGTCACTGATGCGCGAGCGGCTGGCGTCGGCGGTCATCGATGCGAAGCGGCGTGGTTTGATTGACTACAAAGAGGCACAGGAGCTGGAAAGGGAGTTTGCAACATGAAAACACCGAATTCCGCAACGAACCTTGGCAAAGCCATCAAACGCTATTGCGGGAAAGGCCGGGACGACATCCGCTTGGCCCGTGCAATGGCTGACTTGGTCGTTGGGCAGATGTTGCCGGGCGGTGTCGTCAAGGGCGGTAGTTCGTTGCTGTTTCGATATGGCGGTGGCGTGACGCGCTATACGAAGGATGTAGACACTGCTCGCGCAATCGGTCTTGATGAGTATCTGGATGCTCTTCGCGCACGGTTGGCGGATGGTTGGAATGGATTTACCGGCAAACTCGTGGAGGTAGATCCTCCCTCCCCGCCAAATGTTCCGAAGCCGTATGTGATGATGCCGTATGACATCAAGCTTCAGTATCTTGGACGGTCGTGGATGACTGTCCGTATTGAAATCGGCCATAACGAGATAGGCGATGCCGATTCGCATGAACTGACTTTGCCCGAAGATGTTGCTGCCGCGTTTGTTGCGCTCGGATTCCCCAAACCAATGGCGATTCCCGTTATGTCGCTACCATATCAAGTTGCGCAGAAGTTGCATGCTGTTTCCGGCAAAGACAGCGACCGTGCTCACGATTTGATC
>Ga0310690_10005947_pt1 | contig 16275 bp, 19 predicted proteins | sample AusTroGonzalo_MG_2_FD_207661 | JGI IMG/M metagenome (GOLD analysis project Ga0310690, IMG submission 207661) | Bovine rumen microbial communities from tropical cattle in Woodstock, Queensland, Australia - Gonzalo_04 (v2) (version 2) | ecosystem: Host-associated > Mammals > Digestive system >... | reverse complement strand
GCAGAATATGATAAAAGCACGTGGCTTCGTCAAATGGCGCGTATTTTCATATTAGTCATCGTCTTTTTTGCATTCAAAACGGTTTTATAAAAAAAATAAACGATAAGAACAAACACCTCTTGACGTTTTTCAAACAGATGTTTATACTTGCCCCTAAATTGTGAACAATTTAGGGAAAAGAGATGAATTTTAAAAATTTAGGTTTAAGCGATCAAACAGTCAGAGCAATAGAAGAACACGGCATTTTAACACCGACAACCGTTCAGGCAGATGTGATTCCGTCTGTTTTAGAAGGCAAAGACATTTTCACAATTGCGCCGTCGCGCTCGGGAAAAACATATTCATATGTTATGCCTCTGATAGATATTATTGAGCAAAATCAAAGCAAAAACATTTTAATTATAACGGCAGATTCTTATCAAGCGGCAAATGTTTCGGACAGCTTTGCCATTTTCAGCAAATATCACAAACAAAAAGACGATGTAAATGCGTCAAGCGTCATCATTGCAACGCCTGATTTAATTTTAGATCTTGCGGTTGATGAAAAGGTTGAGCTTTCAAAAATCAACATTTTGGTTGTTGACGACATCAATTTAATCAAGAAAAAACACCAGCTTTCAAACTTGGAAAAAATTTTGGAAAAACTACCCTCAGACAAACAAAACATTGTGTTTACAAACCGCCGTTCAAAAGAAACGCAACTCATTTTGGATAAAATCTTAAAAACGCCGACTGAAATTAAGATTGATAAAAATAAAGAAGATGAGGTCGAGTCTTTTGAAGCGCAAAAAAAGAAAGCCCCCGTTCATATTAAAGAAGAAGCTTTAGACGATGAGGCTGTTGAGCTTTCAAAAAAATATCGTGTGTTTGGCGATAAAACGCCGCGCTTTTTGCTTGTTAGGGGTGAACTTGCGCCGAAAGAAGCAGAATAAAGAATATCAAATAAAAAACTTTTAGGAGAAACAAAGATGTCAGGACATTCCCAATTTAAAAACATTATGTATCGCAAAGGCGCGCAAGACGCCAAAAAAGCACGTGTTTTTGCAAAACTTGCCCGCGAAATTACGGTTGCGGCAAAATCCGGTATTCCCGAGCCGGATAAAAACCCCAGATTAAGACTTGCCATACAAGCAGCTCGTGCGGAAAGTATGCCCAAAGATAATATTGAGCGCGCCATTGCCAAAGCCACGCAAACAGCCGGCGGGGCCGATTTTGTTTTGATGCGTTATGAAGGTTTTGCGCCAAACAAAGCTGCTGTCATTGTTGAAGCTTTAACCGACAACAAAAACCGCACGGCGGGCAATGTGCGCACCATTTTCGGCAAGCGCGGCGGCGCAATGGGTGAAACGGGCTCAGTTGCTTTTAACTTTGAGCGAATCGGCTTTATTCAATATCCTATAAGTGTTGCAAGTGGTGATGAAATGTTTGAAAGTGCTTTAGAGGCCGGTGCAAACGATGTATTAACCGATGATGAATTTCACGAAATCGAAACCCTGCCCGATGATTTGTTTGCCGTAACCGAAGCTTTGGAAAAAAAGTTCGGAACACCTTCCGCCTCAAGGCTTGATTGGAAACCCACCGTAACGGTGCCGATTGTCGATTTGGAAACAGCCAAAAAGTTTTTGGAATTTATTGACGCTTTGGAAGATGATGACGATGTTCAGCATGTATATCACAATGCCGAAATTGAAGAATCTGTTTTAAAACAGTTGGAGCAGGAATAGTTTGGTTAAAATTTTGGGTTTGGATCCCAGCCTTTCCTCGACCGGTTGGGGCATTATTGAGGCAAAAGACAATCGCTTAAAATACATTGCAGACGGTTTTATTAAAACAGATCCTAAAAATCCGATTGAAGAGCGTCTTGCGCTTTTGTATGAAAAGCTTTGCACCGTTATTGAAACATACGCACCGGATGAAGCCTCAATTGAGGAAATTTTCCTAAACGAAAACCCAAGCTCAACCATCAAACTTTCCGAGGCGCGTGGTGTTGTTATTTCTGCGGTCGGAACACATGGTTTGCCTTTATATGAATATGAAGCGCGCAAAGTTAAAAAGGCGTTAGTCGGAACGGGTGCCGCTCTTAAAAATCAGGTTGAAACAATGGTTAAAGTTTTGCTTGTTGGTTGCAAGCCTAAAAACAATGATTCGTCAGATGCATTAGCCATAGCCATCACCCATGCGCATCACCGCACCACACGGCAAATTTGAAAAAATATCTTGTAATTTTAAAAATAGAGGCCATACTTAAAAAAAACAAAGGAGGTAAAACCATGAAAAAAGCTCAAAGCGTTAAAGAATTTGTTGAACAAATTGACAGCGCCAAAAAAGTCAACCCGAAAGATTTGTCGTCGGATCAGGATTTAACAATTGCGATTATGAACCTGATTTCAATTGAAGAACACCTCATGTTTTCCGGCGCTAAAACGGGCAAAACCTCGTTTTATGATTTAATCGAAGAGGTAAGAGAAACACGCAAAAATCTTATGCAGAAAGTCATTCCGGCTTATGAAGGTGAGGTTTGGTGCATTTCAAAACATCTGCTTGCAACATCAATGCGCCTCATGGAAGTCGGCACAAAACAGCAAAGCCTCGGCAACAAAGAGCAAGCTTATGCGCTTTTTAACAAAGCTTATGATATGTATTGCCTGTTTTGGGGTTTAAATATGAATATGCTTTCGATTGAAAATACAAAATGGGTTGAAGATAGTGTTGAAGATGTCAAAAAAATTGCCGATCAAATCAGCGATTCCGTTGTTTTGAAAGAAGAGCCGGCGGCCAAAAAGCCGCAAGGCGCGCTTGCAAAGATGAAGGCTTTTGTTCGAAAAGCCGTTGATTGTTGCATAGAATAAGAACAGAAAAATGGAACAAGACAAAGCATTTACTAAAAAGTTATACCAAGCGCTTTCGTTTGCCGTCAAACATCACGGCAAGGTTTATCAGGTGCGAAAATCAACCAACATTCCCTATATTATTCATCCGGTCGGTGTGATGGAAATTTTACTCGAATACACTGACGATGTTGAAATTATCCAAGCCGGCATTTTACATGACATTTTAGAAGACACCGAGGGCACCGAGCAAGAAATCGAGCAGGCTTTTGGGAGGCGCGTTAAAAACCTTGTTGTCGGCGCTTCCGAGCCAAATCACGATACGCTTGATTGGCAGTCGCGCAAAGAACACACCATCAGCGAAGTGTCGCAATCAGCTGATTTTGACACCCTTCTTGTCATCTGTGCCGACAAACTCCATAATTTTAAGACAATTGTCAGCGATTATGAAAAGATGGGCGAAAAGGTGTGGCAAAAATTTCATCAAGGCAAAGAAAAACAGCTTTGGTATTACGCTCAAATGGCTCAAGCCATTTTAGGCCGCTATCCCGAAAACAAACTGTTTCAAGAGTTTTATCAAACTGTTGAAAATTTTAAAAGAAGTTTTTAAAGCGAATATATTTCAAGCAATTTATTCACTGCTTGCTTTTTTATAACATCTGCAATGACAAATACCGTCGCGCTCAATGTCGCTTTTGCAAAGTTCGGAAATGCAAAAGCGTTTTTCGTTCTGTCCGTCGCACGGACATCTTTTCCACGCTTTATCGCCAAACATCATTGTTTTTGCGCGTGCAATTTTTTCCACATTTTCGGTTGGTTCATAACCGGCTTTTTTGCAGTTTTGAAGCATTTTTTCTAAAATCGTCGTCATTTTTTTAGTTCCTTATTTTCAAGCTTGAAGAGCAAATTTTCAAGCTCAGTGTAGTTCGTGTATGTCAAAATAATACGTCCCCTGCCCGTTGGGCTGAAAATCATACGCGCTTTAACGCCGTATATTTTTTCGAGGTTCTGCTCAATTTCCGTAATGGCTTTATTTTCTTTTTTCGGTTTTTTCGGCCAAGTATGTTCTTTAACACGCTTAACCAAATTTTCCGTCTGCCGAACATTTAAGTCTTTTGAAATAATGTGTAAGGCCAAATTTTCGGCATCTTTCAAACCGACAAGCGTTCTTGCGTGCGAGGCGCTTATTTTGCCCTGTGCCACCAAATCCTGAACGCCTTGAGGCAATTCTAAAAGCCGCAAAGCGTTTGAAATATAACTGCGCGACCTGCCGACAGACTTTGAAAGCGCATCGTGCGTATATTGATATTGGTTGATCATCTTGTCAAAACCGCTTGCTTCTTCAATCGGCGTTAAGTTTTGGCGAATAATATTTTCAATAAGCGCAACCTCAAAAGCTTCGGCGTCGCTCAAATCTTTTTCAATCACCGGAACGCTTTGAAGACCGGCGCTAAGAGCCGCGCGAAACCGTCGCTCACCCGCAACAATTTCAAAACCGCCGTTTTTCGGCCGAACCAAAAGAGGCTGTAAAACACCTTTTTCTTTAACAGATTGCGTCAAATCTTTCAAGCTTTGTTCATCAAAAGTCTGGCGCGGCTGAAAAGGGCAAGGCTCAATTTTTGAGAGCGCAACTTCTTTAACGCTGTTGTTTTGGTCATCGGTCAGTTTTTTGATGTCAAATTCTTCAAAATCATCTCCGAACAACGCGTCAAGCCCGCGTCCTAAGCCGTGTTTGTTATCCATGTCAAATTTCTCCTTGTTTTTGTAAAACTTCTTTTGCAAGGCTGATATAACTTTGTGCCCCAACGCTTTTGAAATCATAAATCATAATCGGTTTGCCGTGCGAAGGTGCTTCCGAAACTCGCACATTTCGCGGAATAACGGTTTGATAAACCAAATCGCCGAAAAATTTTCGCACATCTTTTTCAACCATAAAGCTTAAATTGTTGCGCCTGTCAAACATTGTCAAAACAATGCCGTCGATTTTAAGCGCCGGATTAAAACTTCTTTTCACGCGTTCAATGTTTTTCATCAAATCGGCCAGTCCCTCTAAAGCCAAAAATTCGCATTGCAAAGGCACAATAACGGAATTTGCGGCGCAAAGGGCGTTTAGAGTGAGCAAATTGAGCGATGGTGGACAATCAATCAAAACATAGTCGGTTTTGCTCTCCAGCCTCATTAGAGCGGCTTTTAAAATTTTCTCACGGTTTGGTGCGCCGATAAGCTCAACTTCGGCGGCGGCCAAGTCGGGTTTTGCCGGCACAATATCAAAAAGCGGCACAAGTGTCGGCTTTAAGACGTCTGCAACATCAGCACTTCCAAGCAAAACATCATATATTGAAAATTCAATTTTGCTTTTATTCAAACCAAGAGATGTTGTTGCATTACCCTGCGGGTCCAAGTCGATAAGAACAACTTTTTTGCCAATAGCCGCCATAGCCGTTGCAATGTTGATTGCCGTTGTTGTTTTGCCCACACCACCTTTTCTGTTTGTAACCGCGATTGTTTTCATTTTTTCTTCCTCAAATTTGAAACAAGCAAAATCACGCCTTCCGGCTGAACACTGTTCTGCACCACATCACAATCAAAATTCCAAAATTTTTTGGCTTCGAAAAGTTCCTGATAAAAACTTTTGCCTTTCGGTAAAATTTGAACAGTGTTCATTTTTAAAAGAGGATGCGTCAAACCAAACAGTTTATTGAGTTCCGCGACAGCGCGTGCGGTAATGACGTCTGCTTTGATGTTCTTCAAATTTTCAGCGCGTGCGTTCAAAATTTCAACATTTTTAAGCCCGAGCGCTTGTTTGAGCTCATTTAAATACACTGTTTTTTTTGTGATGCTTTCAATGAGTATAAACTCTAAATCGGGTCTGTTTTCAAGTGCCCATACAGCCATCACAACAGCCGGAAAACCGGCGCCCGAGCCAACATCGCAAACCGTTTTTGCATGGCTTGGCAAATATTGGCAAAGCTGATACGAATCGGCAATATGCCTTTGCCAAACATCTTTAAGCGATGATGGACTAACCAAATTCATTTTTGCCTGCCAAGCTTCTAACACATTGACATAGCGTGATAAAAGAGCAAATGTTTCACGTGAAACATCAAATTGTTTCAAAAAATCTTCCATACGTTTTTTATACAACAGAGCAAATCTTGAGCCAATCGCAATTGAAAGTTATAAACAAGGATTTTCTGCTTTCTTGTTTTAATGATTGATATGTGGTGAGCCTGTTTGGCGCTTCAATCTGCAACTTGCGCCCAAAGCGGCCAAAGTTTCTTCGACTTTGTCAAAAAAAGAACCCAGCTCATCAATATGGTGTGCGTCGTCGCTGATGACTAAAGGTATGTTTTGTTTGATAAGCGCTTTAATAATATTTTCCGCAGGAAAAAAGTGTCCGTAGCGACGCAAACCTTTTGTGCTGATTTCACAGCCCGTTTTGGTTTTGCAAAGCATTTTCAAAACATCGTTAATTTCTTTAACGTAGTCATTTTGGCGGTAATCTTTAATTTTTTGTGCATAATCCAAATGCGCCAAAAAGAAAAACATTTTTGATTGAACAGCTTGTCGCATTGTTTGAAAATGGCGCCTTAAATATACGCTTATTTCTTCGGGTGCGGTGTTCGGATGATCATCATAGCGCCAAATGTCAAAAATATCTTCACCGTTTTCGCTCATGAAGAAATGATTGCCCGAAATAAAATAGTCATAATCAATCTTTTTTGCCAAATCTCTAAATTCATCTTCCCAGCCGTTATAGGTAAAATAATCCACCTCATAGCCAACATAAACTTTAAGAGAATAGTTTTTTGCCGTTTTTCTGATTTGTTCGGCATGGCGTGCACACGCCTCACGTGCCGTTTTAAAATCATCAAACCCAACCGTTGTTTCGCAATAAGAAGGCATTTTTGTGAGGTTTTTATGAACAATTAAATGGTCTGAAATGCCGATTTGCTTAAACCCGATTTTTACAGCTTGTTCAAGCATTTCATTAATCGTATTTTTTCCGTCGGAAAAAAGAGTGTGCGTATGATAAGAAAATTTTTGCATCATTTTTTGATGTGTCCCAAAACGGCAATAATTGCCGCGGGTGTCATTCCGGGGATTCGTGAGGCTTCGCCGATGGTTGAGGGTTTCACTTTCAAAAGTTTTGAAACAACTTCGCGCGACAAGCCGCCGATGGCGTTGTAATCTATGTCTTCTCGGATTTTTAAGTTTTCGTCTTTTTTGAAAACCTCAATGTCAGCCATCTGTCTTTTAATATAACCGGCATAAGATGATTCTATTGCAAGTTGTTCAAAAACTTTTTCATCGAAGTTGTTGATTTTAGGAAATATTTTAGAGATTGTTTCACGTGAAACATTGTTGTAACCCATTAAGTTGAACAGTGTTCTGGCCGTGCCGTCATGATGAATATTGACACCTTCTTTTTGAAGCAGATTGTAGTCGAGTTTTGTGCTTGAAGCATAAGCACGCAGATCTTCAATCTGCTCTTTTTTGCTTGTAAATTTTTTATAGCGTTCATCTGAAACTAAGCCAATGTCATAACCTTTTTGCGTTAAACGCATATCCGCATTGTCCGCCCTTAAATAAAGGCGATATTCCGAGCGCGATGTAAACATTCGATACGGCTCGTCAACGCCTTTGGTAATCAGGTCGTCAATCATCACACCGATATACGCCTCGCTGCGATCAATCGTCAGGTCTTTTTGATGTCCCAAAGCTTTAAGCGCCGCATTTGCGCCTGCAACCAAACCTTGTGCCGCCGCTTCTTCATAACCTGTTGTGCCGTTGATTTGTCCTGCCAAAAAGAGGCCTGAGGCTTTTTTAACCTCAAGCAGACGATTGAGCTCTTGCGGATCGACGAAGTCATATTCAATGGCATATGCGGGGCGCAAAATCTCGACATTTTCAAGCCCTTTGATGGTGTGTATGAACGCGTCTTGCACATCAGCGGGAAGCGATGTTGAAATGCCGTTCGGGTAAACGACATTTGTTGTCAGTCCTTCCGGCTCAAGAAAAATTTGGTGCGATGTTTTGTCGGCAAATTTCACGAGCTTATCTTCAATGCTTGGGCAATATCTCGGCCCAACACCGGTAATTAAGCCGGAAAACAAAGCGCATTTTGAAAAATTATCACGAATGATTTGGTGTGTTTTTTCGTTTGTGTGTGTGATGAAACACTTTATTTGTTTGTTTGGCAGATTTTCGGTTAAATAAGAAAAAGGCTCGGGTTTTTCATCACCTTCTTGCGGCTCTAAAATGCTCCAATTAATTGTATCGCCGTTAAGTCGTGCGGGTGTTCCGGTTTTGAGCCGCCCCAAGCTCAAACCGAGCGCATTAAGCGAAGGTGTTATACCGTTGCAGGCTGCATCGCCGAACCGGCCGCCGACGGTTGTTTGATGTCCGACAAACATCACACCGTTTAAGAATGTTCCCGTTGTCAAAACAACGGCTTTTGCCTTAATTTCTTCACCGTTTGAAAGCATAATGCCCTGAACGTTATTGCCGCTTAAAATCAAATTTTCAGCGGCGCCCTCAATGAGGTCAAGATTGGTATTTGCCCGAAGAAGGCTAAGCATATTTTTTTTGTAAAGCTCGCGGTCTATTTGAGCGCGCGGTCCGCGAACGGCCGGCCCTTTTGAGGCGTTAAGCATACGAAACTGAATGCCCGACATATCAGCTGCCTTGCCCATTAAACCGTCAAGCGCATCAATCTCGCGCACAAGATGACCTTTGCCTAAACCGCCGATTGCCGGATTGCACGACATTTCGCCCACGCTTGAAATTTTGTGCGTGATTAAAGCCGTATGTGCACCGAGGCGTGCCGCCGCAGCTGCCGCTTCAACACCGGCATGTCCGCCGCCGACAACAATGACATCATAAAAAAGTTTCATTTTCTCGTCCTAATAGTTTGGCACATCATACGCGATAATTGGTAAATTTCAAGAAATAAATTCGCGTTCTTTGTCTTGTTTGATCTTATTTTTTCCAGAAAGATTTTGTGAAAATAACCAAAACGGTCATAATCTCCAAACGCCCTAAAAGCATTGCCGCCGACAAAACATATTTTGCTGGCGTTGAAAAGAAAGCGTAATTCCCCGACGCGCTGATGGATGCCGCCGCTCCGGGGCCCGTGTTTGTTACGGTTGAAACAGCTGCGGCAAGCGAGATGGAAAAATCATATCCCATTAGATTAAGCAAAAGTGCAACAGCGGCAATTGTTGCTAAAAACGAGAAAATATACACAAAAACAGAATTAACTGCTTTATCGGCAATCGGGCTTTCACCGATTTTAACGGGCATAACTCTGTTTGGCTCAATTGAGGAAACAAGAATTTTGTTAAAATACGATTTCAAAACCTGCCACCGCATTACTTTTATTGAGCCAGTTGTCGAGCCGATGCACCCGCCGTGAAGTGACAATAGCGCAAAAAAGATTGCCGTCCACGCACCCCAATCAAGATAATCGGCCGAAGAAAGCCCTGTGGTTGTCATAATGGATATAACATTAAAAACAGCCAACCGAACAGCGGTAAAAAAGTTGATGTGGTTTGAAAAACTTAAATAAAGCGCAATAAAAAAGCTGAACCAAAACACCGATTTTAAAAAATATCTGATTTGTCCGAGTCGAACCGGTTCAAATTCATGCTTTCTGAACAAAATGATATAAAAAGTCATCGGAAGGGCACCCAAAACCATAAAAAACGCAACAACCATTTCAATTAGAGCGCTGTTATAAAAAGCAATTGAGGTGTTTTTTGTTGAAAAACCCGCCGTTGCCACAACCGATAAGGCGTGATTGATGGCGTCAAAGCGTCCCATGCCGCAAAAATAAAGGCAAAGAAAGCACAAAAGCACAAGCGATAAATAAACCCCGATAATCCATTTTGCAACGTCGATGAATTTTGGCATTAACTTGTCGTTCGTGTCGCTGTTTTCACGGGCAAACATCTGCATGCCGCCGATGCCCAAAAAAGGTAACATCGCCACCGCAAAAATGACAACGCCGATGCCGCCCAAACCGTTGAGCATGGAACGCCACAGCAAAACCGAACGCGGCAGGCTTTCAATATCTTCAATAACCGTTGCACCCGTTGCCGTTACACCGGAAACGCTTTCAAACAGAGCTGAAGTGATGTTGCTTAAAGCTCCCGTTAAAATAAGCGGAACAGCAGAAAAAAGCGCAACCGAAACCCAACAAACAAAGGTTATTAAATAACCCTGTCGAAGCGAAAGTTTTTCGATTTTGACTTTGTTTGAAACAAAAAGAGATAATCCGATGAAAATTGTTGCGAGCGAAGCGCTCAAAAACGGCGACCAAAGGGCGGTTTTGTCATATAAATCAAGGCCTGCCGGAACAAGCATACTTACACCCAAAACACACAGGATAAAGCCGTCTATCATTAAAACCGGTTGCCACATTTTTGTTGCCTATAAAGCAATGTTGTCCGCCATTCCGGCGTCAACCATGTTTTGATTGATGCTGCGATTGTCAATAAAACACACACCGGTTGCAACGCCGTCTTTAGTAAGAGCGACAATCTGGCAGCTGATTTTTTTGCTGTCAATTAAATCTCTCAAATATTGTCGGGCTTTGGAAAAGTTGTGTTTAACGGGGTTTGTGTAGATGCCGTATAGATAAAGATATGTGCCAGCGATATAAATTTCGTTCGGACCATAGACAATAACTTCGCCCGTGATAATCTCGGGCGAGGGAAGGTATGTTAAGCCAAAGCCTTCAACCTTTTTGTAAAAATCTGTTTCTTTTTTTGACGGTGCCGGCAGAGGTTCTGCTTTTTGAGGAGCGAATATGGGCGCAACCGCAACAGGGATTTCTTTTGAAAGTTTTTGTTGTTCAAAAGGCTGTCTTTGAACCTCGCTCGGTTCGGGTTTTTGAATGTTCCAAACCGTGTATTTTTTTGTCGGCAAAACCGGTTCTTCTTTTTTTGTATGTTCACTCGTGCCCTGAATTTGGTCGCTTGCAAGCGATTGTTGTTTGGCCTTTGAAAGCGTGAAGGCTTTTTTAAATGATTTTAATTTTTGCTCGGCATCTATTTTTTCGGTTTGGCTTAAAAGCACTTTTTTAATAAATTCCACATCTTCTTTCGGGCTTTCAAGGGAGGCTTTCGTTAAATACCAGCTTGGAATTTGAGAAAACGGAACACGTTTGAAAAGCGCAAATGCAACAAGCAAAAAAAGAACAACGAAAAGATAGGCCAAAAAGCGCAACGGGCGGCGCAAAGGATAGGTCAGAAAAAGGAAAATTTTGTGTAAAAATTTTGAAAATCCTTTAAGTTTCAGGTCTTTGATAAAATCTGTTTTCATGGCTGCGTGCTCCCGTATTTTGTTTTAAGTTCAAGTGTCCTTTCGGGGGTTATGCGTTCAAACAAAGGTTCTCCGACTTCAAAAGAACACCCTTCTTTTAAAAATTCAATTTCTTTGAAGACATCAAAATCTTTCAAATCGGCCTCGCCGAGGCTTAAGTTAAAAGCTTTAAGCATTTTTTCTGCGGTTTGAGGCATAATCGGTGCGCTTAAAAGTGCAAAAATGCGTATCAGATTGGCGCAAACGCGCAAAATGGCTGCCGCGCGATTTTCATCTTCTTTAATGACAACCCAAGGTTCGGCGGTTGTGATGTAGTTGTTGCCTTCAACCCAAATAGCGCGCAGTTCGTTTAAGGCTTTGCGAAACTCAAGCGCGTTCATATATTTAAAATATTGATCCGTGCGTTCTTGAAGCGTTTTTATAAGTTTCTCTTCAAGTTGTGTCATTTCGCCACCGCTTGGAACTAGATTTCCAAATTTTGATGCGGTCATTTTTAAAACACGCGAAACAAAATTTCCAAGAACACCGTTCAAGTCTTTATTTATAACGCTTGCAAACAAATCAAAAGAAAAACTTGAATCAGAGCTTTCGGGGATATTGCTCATCAAAAAATAGCGCCAATAATCGGCTTCAAATTCTTTTATGGCATCTTCGGCAAAAACACCTCTGTTTTCGGATTTTGAAAATTTGCCACCTTCATAAGTTAAATAGCTGAACCCTTTTAAGATATCAACTTTTTTGTAATTTTCGCCTGTGCCTAAAAGCGTTGCGGGAAACGTGATGGCATGATAGGGCACATTGTCTTTGCCCATAAACTGCACATAGTAAACCTCATCGCCTGCAAACCACCAATCTTTGAAGTTGCGTTCATCAGGTTTTTCGTCTGCCCATTGTTTTGTGATGCCGAGATAACCAATCGGCGCGTCAAACCACACATAAAAAACTTTATCCTCATATCCTTTTTTCGGCACATTAAAACCCCACTTCAAATCGCGCGTAATGCAACGGGGCTCTAGGCCTTCTTTGAGCCATTTCATCGCAATCGAATATGCAACATCAGGCCAAAAAGCCTCTTTGGATTTGAGCCATTCTTTGAGTTTCGGTTCAATTTTTGGTAAGCTTAAAAACAGGTGTTTTGATTCTTTAACTTCTAAATTTGCCGAGCCTGAAATGGTGCTTTTTGCATTGATTAAATCTGTCGGTTCCAAAACTTTGGTGCAATTTTCGCACTGGTCGCCGCGCGCTTTTTCATAGCCGCAATAAGGGCAAGTTCCGGTAATATACCTGTCGGCCAAAAACATATTATCATCTTGCGACCAAATTTGTTTGACCACTCTTTCTTCAATGAAACCGTTTTTATCCAACGCTTCAAAAATTTTGTATGTCATCTCTTTGTTTTGCTTGGATGATGTGCGGCCGAAATAATCAAACGACAAACAAAAATCATGATAGGTTTGACGATGTCTTTGGTGATTCATCTGGCAATAATCTTCCACGTTCATGCCGGCTTTTAAGGCCCCAACTTCGGAGGTTGTGCCGTGTTCGTCCGTGCCGGCGATGTATAAAACCTCGTTTCCCGTCATTCGCATAAACCTTGCATAAACATCAGAGGGCAGCAAGCAGCCGACCATATGTCCCAAATGCGGGACACCGTTAATATAAGGCAAAGCTGATGTAACAAGTATTTTAGACATTATAAAATTATTCTCCGTTTGATGATTATCGTTTCGTTTTATATTATGCGATTTTTTGCAAACATCAAGCATATTTTAAAAATAACAAAATCCGGCGGAAAATATTTTTAGGACAAGACCGTGTTGTTGATAAACACTTTTTTGAGTTGTTTTCATATAGGGCAATTTGTAAAATGCTTTCATAAAGAAAAGGAGAAATGTCATGAAAAAAGTTACCGTTATCGGCGCCGGTTTGGTCGGCTCTACGATTGCTTATACTTTAATGCTTAAAAATTTGGCGGATAAAATTGCCCTTGTTGACGTTGATGAAAAAAGGGTGCGTTCCGAAGTGCTTGATTTGCGGCATGGACACGCGCTTTTAAGCCGTGCTGATGTGGTGGCGGGAACATATCAAGATTGTCAAGACAGCGATTTGGTGATTATCACTGCAGGGCTTGCGCGCAAACCAGGTGAAACGAGGCTTGATTTGCTTTGTAAAAACAAAGCGATTATGCAAAGTATTTGCAAGCAAATCAATCAAAGCGGTTTTAACGGTGTGGCACTCGTGGTTTCAAACCCCGTTGATGCGCTGACAAATGTGGCGGCAAGTGTGCTTAAAATTAAAACAAACAAGGTTTTTGGCTCGGGCTGCGTTGTTGACAGTTCGCGATTTAAGGCGCTTCTTGCCGAGCGTTTGAAAACTAATGTTAAAAACATTAGCGCAAATGTTGTGGGTGAACACGGTGAAAATATGGTTTTGGATTTTGACAATATTAAAGTTAACGGTAAAAAATATGTTTTTAGTGAAAAACAGAAAAATGAGCTGACAAAAGCCATTCGCACAACCGGTATGCAGATTATTGAAGGAAAGGGCAAAACATATTACGGGATTGCGTTAAGCGTTGCCGCCATTGCGCGCGCCGTTTTGAAAAACAGGCCTGCCCTTTTGAGCGTTTCGGTGCCAAGCAAAAACAAAGAAGCGGCCGTTGTGATGATGGCAAAAGTTGATGCTAACGGTTTGAGTTAAAAAGGAAATTGATTATGAAAGATTTGACGGCACGTTTCGGGTTTTTTGGCGCACTTTCGCCTTCGGTTACGCTCGCCTTGGCGGCACGTGCCAAGGAGATGAAAAAGCAAGGTAAAGATGTTGTGTCGATGTCGGTGGGTGAACCTGATTTTGACACGCCGCGCGCCATTAAAGACGCCTGCATTAAAGCCTTAAATGAAGGCAAAGTCGGGTATGTCGCCTCGTCGGGCTTGCCCGAGCTTAAAGAAAAAATCGTGCAAAAGTTTAAGGCAAACGGGATTGAAACAAGTGCGAAAAATATTGTTGTGTCAACAGGGGCGAAGTTTGCGCTTTTTGAGGCAATTACGGCCTTATGCACACAAGGTGATGAAGTTGTGGTTTTTGCGCCTTACTGGCTTTCATATGTTGAAATGATTAAGGCCTCCGGCGCAACGGTTAAGGTTGTCGAGACCTTTTTAAAAGACGGGTTTGAACCGAAAAGAGAAGCGCTTGAAAGCGCAATAAGCGAAAACACGAAACTGATTATCGTTAACTCGCCGAACAATCCGACAGGAGCGGTTTACAGCAAAAAAACGCTTGAAATGATTGCAGATGTTGCCGTTTCAAACAACATTATGGTGCTTTCCGACGAGATTTATGAAAAACTGATTTATGACAGCTCTAAACCGCATATCAGCATCGCCTCGCTGAATGAAAAAATTGCCGATTTGACGATTACGGTTAACGGATTTTCAAAGGCGTATGCAATGACAGGGTGGCGGCTTGGATATGTGAATGCGCCGGAATGGCTTTTAAAGCGCATTTCTTCGCTTCAAAGCCACGCAACAAGCAACGCGACCACATTTGTGCAATATGCAGGAATTGCTGCGCTTGAAGGCGAGGCGGACGACGACGTTTTGAAAATGATTAAAACTTTTGCAGACCGGCGCAAGTTGATTTGCAGGCTTTTATCGGAAATTACACAAATTGATTTTTGTGTGCCAAGCGGTGCGTTTTATGTTTTATGCGACGTGTCGAAAACAGCTTTAAGCGCCGATGAATTTGCGGCGCGTCTGCTCGAAGAAAAGCTTGTTGTTGTTACGCCTTGCACTTCATTTGGGACACCAAGGTGCATCAGGTTAAGTTATGCCTGTGATGAAAAGGCAATCAAAACGGCTCTTTTGCGTATCAAACAATTTTGCGAAGGTTTGAATAACAACGAACATCGGTAAAAAAAGAGTTTTTTGAAAGGATTGACAATGAAAGACTTATTTGAAGAAATTAATTATGATAATTTGATTAACAAACATCTTTTGGGTGTGGTGCACGACGCACTCGAAATTGCTTCAAAACAAGGGTTGCCTGCACAAAACCACTTTTATTTGACTTTCAGGACATCAGATGAAGAAGTTAAAATTCCGAAACTGCTTAAAACACAATATCCTCAAAGTATGACGATTGTGTTGCAACACCAGTTTTCAAACCTTGTTGTAACGGACGAAAAGTTTTCGGTTGAATTGGTTTTCGGCGGTGTGCCTTATACGCTTGTTGTGCCTTTTTCTTCAATTATTTATTTTGCCGATCCGTTTGCCAAGTTTGGTTTGAGCTTTGAACCAAACGAGCGTTCTTTAAGGCTTGAAGATATTGATGTTGAAAAGAAAAATTCGAGCTCAAAAAAAGCCGAAGTGATTTCTATTGACAGTTTCAGGAACAAAAAATGAAAAAAATATCCGTTTTGATTGCAAAGCGTCATACGACAAGTTTGAGTTTGGAAGAAGAATTTATTGCCGCCTTAAAGGAAATTGCGCACGCTCAAAACAAAAGTGTTAACGAACTTATTACGGAAATTGACGAGAGCAGAAAAAAACGCAATCTTTCAAGTGCGGTGCGTGTTTATATTTTAAGCCAATTTCAAAACAGGCAATCTTAAACCAAAAAATGAAGACAGGCTTTCTGACAGGTTTCAGCAAAGGCTTTTGAAATTGGGCGTTTGACTTCAATCGGCAGATATGTTTTGCCGTCTTTTTCTTCAAAAGGATAGAGCAGAAAATCGGCGCGGCCGGTTTTGTCGCGGTATAGTGCAACAAAAAGTTTGTCTTCGGGAATGTTTTCCTGACGCTGTTCTTGGTAACAATCGAAAATATAGTTTTTATAAAACGTTTCAAAATCGGGGTGCCACATCGTTTTTAAAAAACGGTCTTCATCGGTTTGATAAAACACATAATCTTCCTTTGCACCGAAAGATGAAAGCAAAATATACATCATTACGGGGTAAAAAAGCTTGTGCTCTTTTTTGACCACGTCAATTAAACCGGTAACGTCAAATTCTAACCTTTCCATAGGGATATCTCATAAAACCTGTTGATTAAAAAAAGGCAAAAAAGTTGTATCGTAAAAAAAAATATGATATCACGCTGTTAAATTTTCAACAATGATAACC
>Ga0310690_10005945_pt1 | contig 16277 bp, 16 predicted proteins | sample AusTroGonzalo_MG_2_FD_207661 | JGI IMG/M metagenome (GOLD analysis project Ga0310690, IMG submission 207661) | Bovine rumen microbial communities from tropical cattle in Woodstock, Queensland, Australia - Gonzalo_04 (v2) (version 2) | ecosystem: Host-associated > Mammals > Digestive system >... | reverse complement strand
ATGTCAACCTGTAGACCGTTCTTCAGATCATATCCATGAATGTCAGATCCGTCTACCCATAGAAGTATAGCTCTCTCACCTCCAGACTCAGCGAACGATACAGTGTTTCCGATAGCGTAGTCGCCTATCTCATAGTGGTTCATTGCGCTGTCAACTCTGTAGATGATTCCTTTGTAAGCGACGAACAGACATTGCTCAAAAGCCATGTTGGACAGACCAGTCGATGGAACATATAGACCATCGCAGGACATGTCGCTACCGAATGTATCGAAGTACTTGACACCAGGACATGACTGAAGGAAGTAAGTAGCCTCTTTTCCTTCTCCGTTCTGCTCAGTGAAGAAGTTTATCGAAAGAGCAGATCCTTCAATGTTCGGAGCTACGATACTCTCGTTTGTCGCACCTGTCAAAGAATATGTTATCTTCTGAGCCATCTATTGTCTCCTACCATTCAACAGGACCGCCGAGTAGATTGTAATAGTTGTAGTCATATCCTCTACCGTTAGCGAAGCCATAGGTCAGAGGTCTATTGGCATGATTGATTCTCATGATCAGTCGTCTATCGCTCTCGTATTCTTGCTCAAACATAGGTAGAGCTTCCCTCAGCTTATATCTGATGCAGAGCTTGACACATAGACCGTTCTCGATCAGACTCTCATACTTGTGTGAGATATGTAGAGTAGAGTCAATCTCAATGTCCGGAATAGATTTTAGAATTGTTATGCGGAAGTCAGAAGCCTGATAGCTGTTGAACTCGATTACAAAATACTCGACTGTGTAAGGTTCGAAAGATGGATCAAGTACTGGAACTTCAACATCTAGAACTTCAGACTCGGAAGTGTACATAGTAGCTAGAGCTCCCTTCGTATAGGAGTCTAGCGTCATCTTATCAGCTGGAGCTAGTTGAACATATCGGTTACCTATCTTTCTAGCGCATCCGATGACTCTGTCTGGAAGATCGTTGATGAAGTGAGTTGGCCATTTGTCTCTCATGTACTCTTCAAATTCCTGTGAGTACATCATCGTGAGAGTAGTATCGATCATGTCGATATAGTAGAAGGTATGCTCACCAGATCTAGTCTTGATGATGTTGCCGACTTCCACTCTGTTATCGGCGATCATTAGCTCGATAGTTGCTTCATTCTCTACTTCGAACCAACCTTTTGGGCGACTAGCGAAAGTGATCTTCTCGGAGCTGAATGAGTCATAAGTCGCCACGTTCTCAAGAAGATCGTTTTCACTGTTAAGCTCAGCAATGACACACTTCAAGTCGTTCAAAGCCGCCATCGATTGCGTCCCAGTTGCAGCTTGTCCATCACCTACAAGTGAGCAACGTTGGAAGGCGTTATTGATTAAGGTATTCACTGATATCATACTTTCCTCTATAATCTCCCTAGTTATTTATGCTAGTTTTTCTTTGAATGTACCAAAAAGTTCTTAAATTTAGCATAGAGGTACTGTATGATATCAGAGAGACGTAAAGAATACATGAGAAAGTACTTAAGGAAGCGGAGATCAGAACACCGAGAAGAATACAATTCTAGGATTAGGAAAGTGCTTTCTGAAGATCTTAACAGTAATGGTATCCCTAAGTGTAACATTCGTACAAGATCTCGGAAGATTCTAGGAAAGTGTCATGCTAAGCTTCCAGGTTATGAAATACATCACTGTTTTGGATATGAGGACCCTAACAAGTTTCTTTACATACCAAAGTCTCTACATCTTAAGATTCACCAATTTTTAAGAGATAATAAGATTCCAGCGGACTCAGATCACTGGTTTGCTATCCGAGAACTAGTAAATTCTTGTGAAGAATATACCTACATTCGAGCATAAAAAGAGCCAGACTCCGAAGAATCTGGCTCTAGGAGGTACGAGCTACTTATAGTAGCTTAAGTTTTATCCGATCTTGATATAACTCAAGACGCTGTCCCTTACCTCAGGGAGTCCAGCTGCGAACGGTACTACGATTCTCACCACGCTGGAGAAGTTATCGATATTACCACCTTCGAATACCTGGACAGTCATTCCCTCAGTGCTTTCCTCTGTCATCTTCGAACCAGGAAGCTCAGAGAACTTATAGGTGTCGAAGCCAACAGCAGCCTCAAGACGAGTCTGACCAACAGAGTACTTAGCGCCATTTTCCAGAGCGTAAGTCAGGCTCTTAGAACCAGCTTCCGTAGCAGACGGCATCCAAGCGTTAGCGTTGTTGCAAGACTTGCCTTCTAGTTCGATGCGGAGCTCAGGGATAGAGCCATCTTCACCGACGATCACGTAGAAGTCGTTGTCAGTCTGGACGCCAGACTTGTCGACGAGCTTCAGGCCATCTAGCTTGAATACGTCACCAGCCGTAGCAGTACCAGTTACGGACTTGACGGGCTTGAAGCCGATAGTGCCAGTAGCGTCGGTCACAGCCACGAGAGTGATAGAAGCGGTTCTACCAGAGTTAGCGATCACAGTGGGCATGTAAGACTCAGTCACGACAGAGGACTCAGCATAGCGGCCGAGGAACTTGTCACGATAGAGGTCCTTAGCGATGTCCTGCTGGTTGAAAGCGCCGAGAGCCTTCTTAGAAAGCTTAGCACCAACAGTAGGATTGAGGAAGGTAACCTTGTCACCAGCAGCGCCAGCGTTGTCCAGACCGGCAGAAGCTTCGCCGATAGCATCGAGGTCGATGTCGTTGAAGATCACAGCCTGAGCAGCACGCCAGATCGTGGAATCGATAGCTTCCTTTTCCACCTTACGAGCAACGCTAACGCCACGAGGATTAGCGATCTCTTTCTTGAAGCTCTCGATGTCACCCATCTTGTTCCACTGAGTGAGTTCGCAGTCATTCAGACCAGCCTTGGTCTCGATGACGTATTCGACTTCGTTGACCTTGTCGATCTGAGCAGCGAGACCAGCCTTGCCGTCAGAAGCCTTAGCGATACGAGTCTTGCCCGGATCAGGAATGTAGACGGTGTACTGGTTACCATACTTCTTACCTTCCATCTGAGATTCAGGAATGTAAGAGTGAGCCTTCTTCAGGTAGGGGCAGTTGTCATAAACTGCAGTTGCCAACATCTTGACTTTCTTGTTAGTAGAAAATTCTTGTTCGTTATTTTCAGCCATTTTAATGGTTCCTTTGCACTTAGATAAGTGCGGTTGTTATCGACGCATAAAGTCGATTAGTGCCTTGTCGTCGTCCCAGATAGACTTCTTTGCTTCTTTTGATACACCGGGCTTTCCGACAGGCTTTGGTTTCTCGGGTTGTGGAGGAGTAACTGGATTCGGCGGAGTAGCTGCTTCCTTTGCCTTGATTCCAGAGATCACATCTCTCTCGATGTCTCTGATCCTGAACTGAAGGTCGATAGGTGTTCTTGCTCCTTCGAACAGTCTCTTCACTGATTCTTCGTTTGATGCCAGCTCATACATGATAGCGGGTCCTACTGGACTCATCAGAATGTAGTTGGACAGTTCCTGATCAGTGTCTAGCAGATCTCCCAAGCCTCTCTCGATAGCGTCTTGCACTACGGACCTGAAGTTCTTCTCTTCGTCTGGAGTAGGATAGAGCTTCTTGATGTTCTCGTCTGCTCTTTCGCGATACTCTTTCTCGATCGCTTCCTGAGCAGACCTCACTTCAAGCGCTTTCTGTTCCTCTTCCATCCGCTTTTGAAGAATTGCGTTGACCTTGTCCTGAACTAGATCGTTGATGAACGAGTCATCGTCTTTGTACTGGTCTCTGGTCTTCGGTGCATACTTCTCGGGATGTTCCAGCTTGTCGAGCCTAGACAGAAGCTCGTCCATCTCCTTCTTGTGCTTGCTCTTCTCTTTGTTGAGCTGCTTATAGAATGAGTATTGAGCCTTTTCTAGATCACTCTTGCCAGCTAAAATCTGAGCTTTAGTCTGTGCTGGTTTAGCCTCCACTATACCGTTCTGTGTGGCTGAATTCGTTTTAGGATCCGTTGCTTGGCTATTCTCTTCGGCAGGAGAAGCTTCGTTAGGATCCACGGTAGCAGTAGAGACTTCCTCGGTTGCCGTACTTGTAGAAGTTTCCTGCTTAATATCTTCGGAATTTTCATCCATGATTTTGTACCTCTCTGCCAGTCAGGGCAGTTCTGTTATTCTATTTATTGAGAGTATTTGAAAATTATGCTAAATTTCTTAGATTTTTTATGAGGTGCGTTATATGACTGATAGAATAGATCGACATCATCTGCTTGAAATTATCTTATGGCCTAATCCAGACGGTACATTCAGAGAGATTAGGAACAGTAGAGCTAGACTCAAAGAGCTAGGAATATATGATGACTGGAAGATGTGCATAGAAATTCCTAGGAGTCAACATATAAGCCTCCACCATAAAGGTAAAATAAACTCAGAGAGTACAAAGAGAAAGATATCTGAGGGCCACTTAGGTAAGAAACTATCAGAAGAACATAAGCAAAAATTATCAGTTTCTGGAAAAGGAAAAGTACGTAGTTTAGAAACTAGAAAGAAGATAGCAGCGTTTCATATAGGGCTGAAAGCCTCAGATGAGACTCGTAAGAAGTTATCCTTGTCTCATAGTGGGGAAAATAACCCTATGTGGAAAGGAGATAATGCTACTGAGGCGTCTAAAAGAAAAAGAGCCAGGAGAGAAATGAGACGAGCTCAATCTCGCATGAAAGATGCTTGATACCTCTGTCTAGCTTCGACTGCTTCTGACGGAATGATTGGAAAGAGGTAAGTTATTGCTAGAGCATCTAGAGCATCTGGAGAATGTCCTATGTTGGCCTTGATCTCATCTTTAGGAATGATCTGAAGTCTATTGTTGCTGCTAAGCTTATAGCGAGTAGCAATCATAGCCAACTTCATATCGTCAGTTATTCCTCCTAGTCCATTCTCCTGAAGTCCTTTCTTCATCTCAAAGTAGGCTTCAGCTCTCTGATTAGAGTAAGCTTTGTTCTCTGGAGCACCACCAAATGCTATGAGGTGAACTGGAAGTCCTTGTTCAGAAAGTCTATCCGCTACGTCTAGTCCGTATGCTTCATCTATGCAGATGTGCGATAGTTTATCTCTTCCATGTTTGAAAACTAGTTCTCTTATCTTAGATGCTATCTCGGCAGAAGTAGCTGTCTTTCTCATTATGATGTCAAGTATCTGATAGCTGTCTCTCACGACTATTGCATGATTGTCATTTCCGAGACCTGACCCGTCATATCCTATGCAGTATCCTATGTCTTCTCGTCCAATGTTTACAGTCTTGATCTCGCTGAGAAGATCAGCACTGAATATGATTCCAGCTGTGTCATCTTCTTGTTCTTGTCCGTAGAACTCTCTTAGCCAAGTATTCTCATCTGGACAAGTTGATCTCATCAGCTCAATCTCTTCTTCTGTAATTCGAGTGTTATCAGAGGTCTTAGCTGTAACTACTGGTATATTTCTCTCTTTGACGAACCTAGACAGCCAGTTAGCTGGACGAGGAGTAGAGAGCATTCTTATCTTCGGCTCAACTGGACAGTCTCTCATACAGAATGAGAGAACACTAAATATGTCAGGAGAAGCTAGAGCTGCTTCATCCAGTATCGCCAGTGATATAGAAGTATATCCTCTTATAGACTCTTGTGCCTCATAAGAACCTAGATAGATAGTGCCATTTCCGAATGTGAACTTGTTGAATGCTTGGCTGTACTTGAACTCCCCTGGTATCAATATGCTCAGCTGACGATTGATCTCAGGAGCCATAACTTCACGTATAGCTTGAGAAGTCTGAGCCATGCATATTACTCTTCTCTCATGAAGAAGCTCACGAACTGCAAGCTCAGCTCCCAGCATCGATTTTCCTGCCCCCCTACCTGCTCTGAAATACACTATCTTGTCTTTCATGGATAGAACTTTTCTCTGGTGAGGCAATGGATCATACTTGTACTCTACGCTTCCATCAGAGTACGTTATCTTTCTGATCCCTTTTAGATCTTCATTGCTGACTATCGTCTTCATCGCCAAAGTCTATTTTAACCTTCTTCACTCCGTTGAGTGTAGTGTCTATAGCTTGCTCGACCTTCTCTGTCCACTCTGACTTGTATCTTCTCTTGAGCATCTCTAGGTGATGGTTTCTGCCGTTGATGAAGAACATAGAAGTCAGCTTGTCCTCTATCTTGTTCTTCATCATCACTAGCCAGTCGCACATTCTGTCAAGTAGCACTCTCGTATCTTCCGATATGTTATCGACCTGAGACTCAATAAATGAGTGCTCGGACCAAAGCTTTCCAGAAGTAGATCTCTTATATGACTTAGTAGCTCTTCTATCAGCTCTCTTCTTCTCGTTGTACTTGATCGAAGCTGGAAGATAGTCCTGAATGTCGTTCATGAATCGAGCCACTGTCATGTAGCTGGGTCGGTCTTGAGTGTGTCCAGATCCACCGAATCCGTTACAGTTCAATATCCTCCAGGTGATACCGACAATGTTCACTTCTTCCTCGATGTCTCCTTCCATGTCGAACGAAGCAGCCAATGGAGAGAAGCTCTGAAGCATTCCCATCTCAGGATCTTTGATGTGATCCAGTATGAACTCCATCTGCTTTCTTCTCTTCAAGCAGAGAGACTTTATGTTACCACCTTGGACTCTATTTGTCATGCAAGCGACTCCTTCAGCTTGTGTAGATCTTCATTCACAGCTCTAAGCTCAGCTATCATAGTGTCCATTCGGCTGATGACTTCATTGAAGACGTCAATGCTCTTCTCCTTCATCACATCATCAACATCAACAACCGGTCTATCCTTAGTAACGTCTCTAACTTTCTTAGCCATGTCTATACCCTCACAATGTTGTCTTTGAATATGTTCTCGTATCTCCATAGCTGATTCTCTAGCCAGCCACAACTGTTCATATATTCATACTGCTTTGTGAGAACCTTGTTCCAGTTCTCTTTCTTGCACATGTTCCAGAACATATCGTTTATGTTCTTCGAAGTCATAGTCTTCTCGATCTTGCACATCTCATCAAGCATCGAGTATGGACTGTTGTCAAAGTCTGATCCTATGCATACAGTTCCAGCAGCGCACGCCTCAAGGTACTTCAGATTTGACTTGCACTTGTTGAAGACATTCTCGCGAAGAGGAGCGAGATAGAAGTCTGAGTTGAGTGACTTCAAGAGTCTCGGGAACTGAAGAACTGTCACATAAGGAAGAACCTGAATCTTAGAAGATAAGTCACTCAAGAACCAAGGTAGCTTTCCAATGATGATGAGCTCGATCTTGTCAATGTTGTCATGAAGGAACTGAATGATCTCTCTGCTGAAGTCTCCGGGATTCTTATCGTCATAGTGAGTGATTCCGGCAGCGTAGACGACACGTGGCTTCTCTATGTCTTGTTCAAGCAGAGGCTTTCTCTCAGAGTGATATATGCATCTCGGAAGCATGTTTGGAACAACTTCGACCTTGTCATAGTTGTAGTTGTCTATGATAGCCTGCTTCAAGAACTCTGTTGATACGACTACCTTGTCTGTGAACTCGAGTCCATACTTCAATGACTCTGTCGTAGAGTTCAGATCAATTCTTGTTCGGCATATATTGTAAGACGGAAGCTCTTCTCCATAGAGCTTGAACAGCATATCGTCGAAGTCAATTACGAGCTTTCCTGGTAGATCTTTAGTCAGATCGAACAGTCTCTTCTCGGCGCATCTCTGAACATAGAAGTGAGAAGAGTTGATACTAAGATATACTTTTCTGGTCTGTAGAATATCGTTGTTTCCAGCTGATATGAGCTGCTGAGCTGGCCACATCATACGAATTTGGCCGCACATGCTATTGTCTGCGGCTACGAATTGAACATCTTTCATTTTTGTACCTCTTCTGGAGAAGGCCAGATTCCTTTGATAAGCTATTTATAGCTGTCTACTTCTTGTGATTCCAGTCGTCCAAGAGCCAAAGGAGATTGACAGCTATGGCTATGAGAATGATCACGAGTATCAAGAGCTTCAGTATCATTTGTTCTCCGTCAGCTTGTCTAGTCGGTCGATCAGGTTCTCGAACTTGACTCCCATCTTTGTCACTTCTGTAGTGAGTATAGAGATCTGTTTTCCTAGATCTTCGTGCTTAGCATTAAGGAATTGTATCTCGTCTTTGAGATACTTTATGTCCCATTCAGCCCTCATCAACTTATCTCTGAGCTCATTCTCAGCGCTGTCTCTCTTCACACCTATCTCAAGTCTCTGAGCCTGTATCTCTCCTACCTTCGTCCAGATCTTTATGAGTCCTCCGAGAAGACCTAGAATAGAGATTATTCCGCCAATAATTTCAGGTGTCATCCTTGTCCATCTCCTCCCCAAGATTGAGGTATCAAAGCTCTCTCTTCAGTTAGTGACATTCCACATTGTTCAAAACATCTCCAATGTGTTGGTACATTTTGCTGAGTGGATGCCTGCTCATATAGTCTAAGCATACCTCTCAATACGTTAGAGCAGTACCTGCACATAAGTTCCATATCGATGACATTAGAGGTGTCGAATAATGGTATTTCTATAAGATTTGAGCAAAAGCCCAACATATCATGCATATCTGTTACATTCGAAGTATTGAATGTTGGTATCTCTATAAGATTTGAGCACCAGCAAAACATCTCATGCATATCTGTTACATTTCTAGTATCAAATAGAGGAATAGATCCTCGAAGTGCTGTGCAAAAGTAGAACATACCGCTCATATTAGTCACTGAGGAAGTGTTAAATAGAGAGATACTAGTCAGTGATGAACATTCAAGAAAGAGATGAGTCATATTAGTAACGCCTTTCGTATTTGCATCTATCACTTCAATGAGATTATTCTCTTGTAGTAAAAGAGCAGACCAGTCACTGTTCTCATAAGTGAGATCCCAGATATTTGGATACTCTGAGACCTGAACAAAATGTCCTTGACCCCATGATCTTGGAGTTGTGTTCTCTCGATACCGTAGTCTTATTGTGTAAGGAGGAAGTGTCTCTACTCCTAGAAGTTTGCTTCCAGACGGATTTGCTAACAGCTTGTTGTTGAAAGAAAGAATCTTACTCATTCTGCTAAGTCTCCTCCCCAAGATGTAGGAATCTGGGCTCTCTCTGCTCTACCTGACGCTGTATTACTTCCAGTATAGAAAAACATATCATCATGTGTTGGTACCGGTGAATAAGAACTTGCCTGCAGATAAAGAGAATACATACCTCCAGTAACATTTTCACAAACCCAAAACATGCTATTTAAGTTTTCCGCAGACGAAAGATCGTAGTCTGGTATGTTGCCAACAATACTAACACATTCCGTAAACATTCCTTCAAAATTCTTTCCATTTCTTGTGTCAAATTCAGGAAAATTTCTTAATGATCTGCAAGTTTGTAACATAGCTGCAAAGTTTTCACAAGAAGAGGTAACATAATTTGGAACTTCTTCTAGATTTGTACATGTACTAAACATAGCACCCATATCAACAGCAGCAGATGTGTCAAATAATGGTACACGAGTAATACTAGTACATCCATCAAACATTCTGTATGTAGAACTTATTGGTTCAACTATATTGGTAGATATGACTTCTAATAGATTCTCATTTGCTGAAACAAATGCAATGCCCCAATCTGTACCAGTATTCACTAGATCCCATATATCATCATTAACTCTTTCATAATGCATAGTAGTTTCTCTAGGGTCAATTGGTGTAAATCCTGAAGATAGTCTTACCCTTATGCTATTTCTAGGCATAGGTATTTCTCCGCTCTCTAGAATATCTCCATTCAAAGAAAGTATCTCATTTCCAAATGTCAGTATCTCACTCATATCGTCTCATCAGAAGAAGTATCTGAAGCCTCCATCTACTTTGAAGTTAGAGTTGTACAGAACTCCATAAGGATCTGTCAATCCGTTCCAATTAGATATAGGAACATTGAGAACTAAGAAGCAGAAGTATACTGTTCCAGAAGAGTCGTAAGTTCCATACTCGTTAGAGAATGAACCGTATGTTGAGTAGTCTAGAGTACCTGGCATGTCAGTGTTGCCATCAGATAATCCTAGAGATCCGTTGACTGAGCTTGTAGTTACTGCCCAAGTGATTGCAGAAGTTGTGTGCTGCATGAAGCAAGGATAGAAGTATAGAGCTGCCTGTCCCTGAGTCGTGTTGAGACTGTTGAACTTCGCGATTCTGGATCTGTTCATAGATACTCCAGCATAAGAAGACACTGAAGACTCAGTGAAGAGATATAATCCCATCATATCAGTCCAGTCTGGAGCGTTGCTATCTATAGACCACTGGTCATAGTTGGTCTTCCACTTGCTTCTCGTAGAGGTCATTAGAGTCGATGCAGGAACTAGAGTACCACCCCAACCTACTGGAATCTGTGCAAGTTCTGATGCGCCAGTCGTGGTGTCGGATCCGCAGTCAGTGAAAGTTCCTGAGTGGTTGTTGATGTTGACTCCATAATTGCTGAACCATTCATACTGATCCAGAGCTCCACCTTCTACATTTGTACATCCGCTGAACATGCCTCCGACGTTCTCCACTCTCGTGCAATGAATAGGATCTATTGATTCGAGACCATCACATCCAGCGAACATACGGTCGAATGTCTCACAGTATACTCCATCCAGAGCTACGTCCATGTTTCCAGAACCGATCAATTTGCACGAATTGTGTATAGTCCCTACTGGAGGACTTGCATTAGAAGAGAAGAGGAACGGTAGTCCGACACCGAGTAATGTGTAAGCCCATTTAGTTATTTCCAGCTTCCATACGTTCGGACTGGTAGATACTTGTGTCCATACACATTCTCCAGGTACTGTGGCTCCTGACCAAGCGCTGCTAACATTCGGGTGAGTGTTGTTGTACCCATCGCACTGAAGAAGTATATATGGGTATACGACAGGTTCATACTTCTCTCCAGAGACACGGACATAAGAAGTTCCATTGAAGAGCTTGAGTCCATGTCCGTTGTATGTCAGAACTGAAGACATTGACATAGCCTCCTTAGTTGCTTCCACTGATCCTGTTGATACCTATAACTCTCTGTATGAAATTGAGATCTTCATTGCTCCTGTAAGTTGGACTAGATCCACCCCAGCTGAATACTATTCCCATTGATCTTATAGCAGTGATGCTAGTACCAGATGTGCTGAACTGACAGATGGCAATGACACCTTGGTTATTACCTTGACCAGTGACAATATCATATTTTGTACCATCAGTTCCAGTCTTGAACTCAAACAGCTCTTCACCGCTGTTGGTTCTGACTCCTATCTTGAACTTATCAAAATTCTTAATATCTTCTGTTAGAGTACAAGCACTTACATTACTAGTGTTAGTATATAGCACTGTCTCATTAGTTCCAGGATCTGCTAGAATGTATCTGTTGTTCCATATTGCATCTGCCATAACTTATCTCCTCTTAACTCCAACTACTTTGTCTAGAACCTCAAAAGCATCGGCATCGGCAGCAGCCCAAGAAGCAGTGGTCTGATCTCCTGCCTTTATTATAAACTGGCATGAGCTACTCAATGTTATAGAGTTTCTGTTGATTGACAACTCGGAAACCCTAGTTAGAATCTGGTTACCAGAGTAAGGGAATGGTGTGCTTATTCCTACATGGCCGAATGAGTAACCATCATCAGATTCAGATGCAGAAGGCTTCCTGTATATTCTCTTAACCATATCATCGTTGCTATACCTATCACGAATGTATAAGTCTAGGCATTCGAAGTTATTAGGATCTTCGCTGAAGTTCTGAGATCCTCCAACTTTCGTAATAGCGGTACTTATTAGAACAGTCTCATCAGTAGCTATCTGTATCTGACCAGCAGCTGGAGTAGTGACCTTGATGCCAGTTCCAGCAGTGATCTGAGTCTCTTGTGAATCTCCGAGCGTGTAGCTCCCGTTCCATATCATGTCTGACATTATGTGTTCTCCTTACGGCCGATACCGACAACCTTAGAAAGCTGGAAAGTATCACCAACATTAGTATTCATAGTAGGAGTAGACCACGAAGTGCTAGTCCATGCTCCAAAGTTTATCTGTTTAGCTGCTAGTAGTGTCAATGAATTCTTATTTACTCCTGTTGGACAATTCAAAGCCAAGAACTGTATCCATAGGTTAGAAGCACCAGCTGGATGCATAAATGTTAGCTGTGTAGTATTGTTGTCGCACTGGACTTCATCTACTATATCTCCAACATAGTTATTAGCTGTCCAATAGAATTTTACAGAATTGAAGTCATTTATGTTTCCAGATAGAGCTATCGCTGTGCTTGATGGTGCAACATTAGGACCTGAATATAGCAGAGTCTCATCTGTTCCCATAGCCTGAGCTACTACTGGCACATTGACACCGAACGCGTACTGAGCAGAGTTAGTGACATGAGCGATAGTGTCATCGTGAGTGAGCCACTGCTTCTCAGAGTCGACCGTCATAATCGGAGATCCGTTGTAACCAGAGATCTCTCCCTGACCGTTGTAAGCAAGATCAGCTTCCATCATGACGCCAGAAGTGCTGAAGACTGTAACATCATCAACATCTTCAATCGATATTCCTGGACCAGCAGAGATAGGATATTCATCCATAGCAGCAGCTTCATTCCAGATTGAAGCTGAAGCATTCACGATGTCATAAGCTTCATCCCAGTTGTCGACTGAGCCATACCATTCAGGTTCACCTTGAGAGTCGATAGCAAGAACCTTACCTGCATCAGATAATGAGTAGTCAGGAATGGCCTCAGCTATAGACTCTAGCTGTCCAGCAGAGTTGATGCTGATAGTAGTTCCGTCTACTTTTGCAATAATTGTAGGAACATTCTGACTATCATTTACAAGTGCTAATCCTGAAGCTGCCGGTGTGTAATCAAAGATCTGAGTAGTAGTCCATCCACTGGAAGTCAGTTCCCATTTATATCGTTGGTTGGTGCGGTCAGTTATGAAATCGTGAGCGAAAATTATATACGTGTCATTGTTGTAGCTCGATTCCATGTATGCATAAGATACTTCAGTTACTGCTTCGAATGCGGAACGATAAGCTATGACTTCTTTTCCTTCCGCCATAGCAGTCTGAACTTCAGCTAAAGTAGTAACTCCATACTCAGCGAAGAATACTCCACTTGCTGGCACTACTGAACCTGTAGCGCTGATGACTATCTTTCCATCGACTTTCTCGATCTCTATTCCAGTTCCACCAGATAGAGGAGTCAATGTCGGTTTGTTCAGAATCTCAGCAACTCCAGATGTAGCTTCCCAGTCTGCATTGACTTGAGCCGGAATATCTTCAATTGCACCAGATAGAGATGTTATGTCAATTTCTGTCTGTGATACTCTAGTATCTAGTGAACTAGATACTGACTCAAGATCGACTTCTGTAGCGTAGACAGATAGATCGGGCTTATTGAGTATCTCAGCTACTCCGGATGAAGCATTCCAGTCAGCATTTACCTGAGTCTCGTTCCAGATAGCGGAATTTGACTCTACAGTGCTATATGCAGATTCATATTTTATCGTATCTGTATTATAGGTAGACTGATCAACTAGACCCGTAGCAGATATTTGGTCATTCACTATAGAGATATATTGTCCAGCTTCGTAGTTGGCTCCTCCAGTAGAGCTGATCACCATAGTGCCAGATACTTCTACGATCTCGATTCCTGTGCCAGCAGATACTGGCTCAATCTCTGGTCTGTTCAGAATCTCAGCTTTACCAGAAGTTGCATCCCAGTCAGCATTCACCACATCTTCATTTTTAGCGAGAGTGATTGTATCGTTAGACCATGTAGTTCCATCAAGCTTGATAGAGTACTGATAGTTTCCATTGATACCAGCGAAGATAGCCAGTGACGGTCTCGGAGAAGTGAAAGAGGCTATCGGAAGAAGCATGTCAGAGTTGTATGGGTGACCCTTTCCGAATACTGCCTTTCCATCACTGACAGCCTCACCGATCTCTTCGAATGTCGTAGTGCCATATTCAGCAATGAATACTCCGTTCTGACCGGAGATAGCGTCAAGAGCAGAAGATACCGTCTGAATCTCAGTCTCTAGAACAGAAGATACTGTAGAGACCGTATTGGAGATCATAGTTCCAACAGCGTCTGTAGAAGGTAGTGGTGTATACTCTACGATAGACCAAGTCTCACCGTCAAGATATACTCTTCCTTGAGTAATGTTATTTTCACCGAAGCTCAATGTTCCGATGAAGTAAGCTCTGCTGTCAGAATAAGAGCTACCCTTCGTATAAGAGTTAGTTCTTAGATAAACTCCGCTACCGTCAGAGTTCAGACTCACCATCACGTTCTTTCCAGCGTCTAGTGCGTCATAGATAGCTGATGCTGGAGTTGACTGGTAGATTGCTAAGAAGTTTCCACCAGATGCGGAATCAACAGCTGCTGATACGATCTGAATCTCAGACTCTAGAATTGAGGATGCTCCAGACACAGTGCTTAGAACAAACTCTTTAGGAGCTATGTTGACTGTATTGACGCCTTCCCAACCTGTCGGATTTGCTGCTGTAACTAGAACCTGTCTATCTTCATCTCCTCCACCATAGTCATAGAAGTTTAGTCCTTCGAATCTGACATAGTTGGTCTTAGTTCCTCCTACTTCGGTAGAGGTTACATTCATTGGAAGATATGGACCATGACCGTCAGATCCTAAGCTGACCCATACGAACTTCCCTTCATCGACAGCTTCGAACACGCTCGATACTGGAGTCACCATGTACTTAGCGATGAAGACATCTGTCGTTCCTGAAGTCGAAGAGATCAGACTGACAACTTCATCCATCACTTTGACTTTAGTCCAAGCTGAAGCTACCCAAGTGTTAGAAGTGATAGGTTCGATAGCCTTGTATAGCTCATAGTTTCTTGTGCAATAGACTCCAGATGGAGAAGGAATAGGAACTAAGAAGTCATCTTGTGCGATACTCTGTGTGAGATCCCATAGATTGTCAGATAGTGCTAAGTTTCTATCTGTCATCTTTCCCCAGTTAGAAGGGAAGCAATATATACTCTTTTCAGTTCCTCTATCTAAGTTAGTGAAGAAGAAGCAGCTTAGGTCAGGTCTTCCGATTGGTGTATCTCTAAACAATACAAGAGAGTAGACCTGAGTGTCTTTGCTGTCTGTATTCTCTTTGTAGTTCACATAGACTGACTTGCCTGCTTCGTATGCAGCTTTGATGTCTTCAAATGAAGTATTTCCAGAGGCTGGACCATTGTACACGTAAGTAGCATAGAATGTTCCAGGATCAGGCTCTGCGATAGGCTTGATGTCTGCATCAGCTGGATCGAATGTCTTAACTAGAGAGCCCGCGTTTGTAGGTAGAGCGTTCTTCAAGCTCTCGATACCGATCGGGTTGAATCTCCAGATGTTTCTCTCCTGATCAATTGGAAGAGAAGAAGTCAAGTGGTTTCTGAGAGAGCAGTTGATCAGAGCAGCGACTCCGACTCCCTCATAGTACTTCAGATTGTTGAATTCACCCCATAGCTCATAGTGCTGAGAAGTGAAGTCGTCTCTCCAGTAGAGATATAGATTACTTATCTGGGGAGATCTGTTGTCCTTGTCAAACAGAAGCCACTTACCATCTTCTTCGTGTCGTTGAGAATACCCAGATTGGGTCAAGTAGTTCTCGCAGTTCAGTACAAATATACCTGAGCTCTTTCCGTTGTAGTAAGCTCCGTTAGACTGGAAGCTAAGCTGAAGAGTCGTCATCCACTCGTTGATCCAAGTGAGAGTACCGATGTCAGCTTCACATATCTTAGCGTACTTATACTCGCTACTAGAGTTGTTGATCTGTTGACGAATCATGACACATTGCATGTCCGTCTTGATCTCTTTTGAGCTGTCGTCGATAACGAGTGTTCTGTCATCATTCCAGTAGTGTGGAATGAGATCAGATACAGCAGAGACAGCTATCTCTGCGACGTACTCTGGATTGACTCTCTCATCATATCTGTCTCCTCCAATGATAGAGGTCTTGTCGATCAGAATCGAGTGATCAGAGCTAGTGATCTCGATGTTCCCAGATACAGCAGATCCGTCATGAAGACTGATGTCATAGCTGAAGAGCTCTTTGCCATAGAAGTCACATACGACGACAGTGTAGTAGTAAGCTGGATTGACATAGCAAGCAGCTCTTCCGTTGTCGTCTAGAATGATAGGCTGTGGATTCTCGACTAATCCATCTTCGTCAGAATAAGTAGTAGCAAGAGCAGTTCTTCCTCTGTAGTAGACATAGACCTTTCCGTTCGTCAGGATAGATCCATTCTTGTTCTGGAATTGCTCGGATAAAGGCCAAAGAAGATATTGCATTGTGTCTCCTCTTATATTTG
>Ga0310690_10005944_pt1 | contig 16277 bp, 18 predicted proteins | sample AusTroGonzalo_MG_2_FD_207661 | JGI IMG/M metagenome (GOLD analysis project Ga0310690, IMG submission 207661) | Bovine rumen microbial communities from tropical cattle in Woodstock, Queensland, Australia - Gonzalo_04 (v2) (version 2) | ecosystem: Host-associated > Mammals > Digestive system >... | reverse complement strand
TTTCAACTGTAGGATAACAGGTGGCCGTCGTGAGACATCCATTTAAACTTTCAAATTTTTAGCCCTTGTGGGCTGAAAATTTCTTTTAGAGAAAAGGATTTTTAGTTAAACATAGGCTTGTTCCGCTGTAGCTCGCGAGAGTGTTGCAGCGGACTTTTTTTTGTGCAGTCTTCAATCCCACATCTCATGGAGCACACTGAGGGAACTTAATTCAGGGAAGGCCGGCAGATGAATGCGGTAATAACTGAGGGCAATGTCAAGCAGCCGTGCTCGGTCTTGCCGCGACAAGCGATAGACATGCATCGTGGCATAATCCATGCGCATCATCAATTGTACTTTGGCGGCCTCGTCGGGTTGAAGAATCTCACGGTGTACAGGCGGTTCCGTGCAGAAGTTAGAAGCACGAAGGTCGAAAAAACATCCAGGGGTGTATCCTTCCAAATTCGGATAGAAGCCCAAGAAGCGTGCCATACGCATAACAAATACCAGATGGAAATTGGCTATCTGACCGTCACTTCCGTCCAACCACTGCAAACTATTCGCGACATAGTCGAACAGCGGCTCGTTCTTCTGCTCCCCCTTAAGTGCATGATACAAGAATTCGGCCAAGAACAGCGTTATACTGAGTTTTGCCGGATCTGTCTGCAGCGATGGTTGCGGAGTAAGGATAGTGGCACTGGCCAACTTCTGCAGCTTCAACTTAGGGCGCACATCGGTCTCCACGTTTAACAACGTCAGTGGCTGGAAGAACTGCTTCTTCATCTTACCCCTTGGCGTCTTTGGCAATTGGACGATAAACGACTGCCGTCCATACACTTTCGTGTACATATCAACAATCATTCGCGTCTCACCATATTTAAATGAATGGAGCACAATGGCTGGTGTTTTTGTCAACATGGCTGCGAAATTACACAAAAAAACGCAAACAGAAGCATTTTTACGTAAGAAAATTTGGTTATTTGGAAAAATTGCAGTACCTTTGCACCCGCTTTTTGACAAAGCGGTCCCTTCGTCTATCGGTTAGGACGAGAGATTTTCATTCTCTAAAGAGGAGTTCGACTCTCCTAGGGACTACAATCGTTAAATCTGTCATCTGCACAGCCAAGTGCTACCGTTAGGGACAAGGTGGCGGAGGGCTCAGTAGAGTCAGCCCGGGCAGCCGAAAGACGCAAGACCCTCAGGCTTTAATTGTAATTCAAATTTAAAATCTAAAAATTAAAATGGCAAATCACAAGTCATCGGTGAAGAGAATTCGCCAGGAGAAGACAAGACAGCTCCACAACAAGTATTATGCAAAGACCATGCGCAACGCCGTTCGCAAACTGCGTGCAATGACCAACAAGGAAGAGGCAGTGGCCCTGTATCCGAAAGTTCAGAAGATGCTTGACAAGCTGGCCAAGACCAACATCATCCACAAGAACAAGGCTGCCAACCTCAAGTCAAGCCTTTGCAAGTACATCAACAAGCTGGGATAAACGATCTTTCCCAAGCATAACATACGGTTGTCTCCAAAAGGTGGCAACCGTATTTTTTTGTGTTTTTTAGCAGATAAACTTCGTTTATCTCGTGTTTTTTTAGTACCTTTGCATCCAAATTGAAAAAACATAGAAAATGTCAGAAGAACTCATACAAGAACAGGAGAACTACTCCGCAAGTAACATTCAGGTACTTGAAGGCTTAGAAGCCGTCCGTAAACGTCCCGCCATGTACATTGGCGATATCAGTGAAAAAGGTTTGCATCATCTGGTCAACGAAACCGTCGATAACTCCATCGACGAGGCGATGGCCGGCTATTGCACACACATCGAGGTAACCATCAACGAAGACAACTCCATTACCGTTCTGGACAATGGACGTGGTATTCCCGTTGACGAACACGAGAAGATGCACAAATCGGCCCTCGAGGTCGTTATGACGGTGCTCCATGCCGGTGGTAAGTTCGACAAAGGCTCTTACAAGGTGTCGGGCGGTCTGCATGGTGTGGGTGTCAGCTGCGTAAACGCCCTGTCAACTCACATGATGTCACAGGTATTCCGCAACGGCCACATCTACCAGCAGGAGTACGAGAAGGGTAAGCCCCTGTACGATGTAAAGATTGTGGGCGACACTGACAAGACTGGTACCCGCCAGCAGTTCTGGCCTGATGGTACCATCTTTACCACCACTGAATACAAATATGACATCATTGCCCGCCGTATGCGTGAGCTGGCTTACCTGAACGCCGGCATCACCATTACGCTCACCGACCTGCGTCCCAACGAGGAGGGCAACCTCCGCGAGCCCGAGATCTTCCACGCCAAGGACGGATTGAAGGAGTTTGTGCGCTACGTGGATCGTCACCGCACGCATCTCGTTGACGACGTCATCTACCTGAAGACCGAGAAGCAGGGCATTCCCATTGAGGTAGCCGTGATGTACAACACCGACTACTCGGAAAACATCCACTCCTACGTCAACAATATCAATACGATTGAGGGCGGTACCCACCTTGCCGGATTCCGCGCTGCCCTCACCCGTACCTTAAAGAAATATGCCGACAACGACCCGCAGATCTCCAAGCAGATAGAAAAGGCAAAGATTGAGATTGCACCAGAAGATTTCCGAGAAGGTCTGACTGCTGTCATCAGCATCAAGGTGGCTGAGCCTCAGTTCGAAGGCCAGACGAAGACCAAGCTGGGTAACTCAGAGGTTGCCGGTGCCGTGCAGCAGGCTGTAGGCGAGGCTTTGGCCAACTACTTGGAGGAGCACCCCAAGGAGGCCAAGATGATTTGCGACAAGGTTGTGCTCGCTGCTACTGCCCGCATCGCCGCCCGTAAGGCCCGTGAGAGCGTTCAGAGAAAGAACCCCATGACTGGTGGTGGACTGCCTGGCAAACTTGCCGACTGCTCCGAGAAAGACCCGAAAGTATGCGAGATATTCCTTGTCGAGGGTGACTCCGCTGGTGGTTCTGCCAAGCAGGGTCGTGACCGTCACTTCCAGGCTATCCTGCCATTGCGCGGTAAGATCCTGAACGTTGAGAAGGTACAGTGGCACCGCGTGTTCGAGGCAGAATCTGTCATGAACATCATCCAGAGTATCGGTGTCCGCTTCGGCGTTGACGGCGAGGGCGACCGCGAGGCCAATGTCGACAAGCTGCGTTACGACAAGATTATCATTATGACCGACGCCGACGTCGATGGCTCACACATCGACACGCTTATCATGACTCTCTTCTACCGCTTCATGCCTCAGGTCATCCAGGGTGGCCACCTCTACATCGCCACACCACCTCTTTATAAATGTACGTATAAGAAATTCTCTGAGTACTGCTACACAGAACAGCAGCGTCAGGCTTTCATCGACAAGTATGTAGCTGGTGACGAGAACGCCACTGCCCTTCACACCCAGCGCTACAAAGGTTTGGGTGAAATGAATCCCGAGCAACTGTGGGAAACGACGATGAACCCAGAGAACCGCCTGCTGAAGCAAGTCACCATCGAGAATGCCGCCGAGGCCGATGAGATATTCTCAATGCTGATGGGCGACGACGTTGAACCTCGCCGTCAGTTCATTGAGAAGAATGCTACCTACGCCAACATCGACGCATAACAAAAGTATCTATACATATCATATAATTAAGACAATGAAGAGACTATTGTTTATCGGCTTGTTGACAGCGTTTGTACTGAACGCCAGCGCACAAGTGAATATTCCCAAGGAAGCGCCTCAGCTTGAGTTCGCGTTGCAGCTGAAGGTTACGCTGGGCGAGACCTTTGGCATTAACAATACGCAGCATGGCCGCCGCACCGTGATTCCCATTACGGGCGGCACCTTTGAGGGTCCTCAGCTGAAGGGTACCATTATCAATGGTGGTGCCGACTATCAGTTGGCCAATGCTGACGGCCGCACGGAACTTGAAGCCATCTACTGCATCAAGACCGACGATGGCGTCTATATTCACGTTCGCAACCGCGGTATCATTGCCAACGGTAAGGATGCAGAAGGCCGTCCCTCGTTCTATTTCCGCGCTGCACCTCAGTTCGAGGCTCCCGCCGACAGCAAATACGGTTGGCTGAACAATTCTCTCTTCGTCTGTGCACCTGAATTCTCGCAAGACTTCAAGGGTATTATCCTTAACGTTTGGCGAGTAAAGTAAGTATCAGGCAGAAGGAAATCAAGATGACATACACCGCCAGCGTCTGCAACACCGTAGGTTGCAGACCTTCGATGCTGGCATAAGGCAGATTGGTGGCAATCAGCTGAAGGATTGTGTTCAGCCACCCCACCACCTTTACCAACAGAACTGCCGTCACCGGCAGTAGCAGCGTAACCAGCGCAAGATATAGAATGAGTGTTACTGCTGGTATCACTACCAAGTTTGTCAGAATAAAATAAGTAGAGAAGCGCCCGAAGTAGTAAGCTATCAACGGCGCTACGCCTATTTGTGCAGCTACCGAAACGCTGATGACACCCCAAAGCCATCGAAGCAAGGGATGTTTCATCAAGTAGGCCTGCGACACCATTCCCTCCATCAAGGGCTGCACCAGCAGAATGGCCAGCATGGCGGCAAACGACAACTGGAACCCCACATCAAAGATGCTGGCAGGATTGGCCAGCAAGATACAGATAACAGCCAGCGACAATGAGTTCAGCGAAACGGCGTTACGGTGAAAGATGGAAAGCAACGCGCAGATGCTGATCATCACCGCTGCCCGAACCACGCTGACCGGCATTCCTACCAGCAACACAAATCCCCAAATACTCAATACTATCAACAACTGCGACACCATCCTGAAACGGCGTCCGGGCACAAGCATTGACAATAACACATAGATGATTCCCAAGTGCAAGCCACTCAGGGCCAACACATGCGAGGCACCGCTGACCGCATAAACCTCCTTCAGGTCTTTCGTCATCGCCGTCTTGTCACCCAGTGCCATGGCTGCCAACACGGCATATTCAGCATCACTGACACCCAACAGCCGATAGCGCTCAAGCAAGGTATGACGATAGCAGAGAAAGTGAAGCTTGACACGTTGCCATAGCGACAGCCCTTTCCATGAGTCGGCTTTCCGTTTCCAGCGGTTGGCCTTGACAAATGTTTGTCCGGAAAAGCCGTGTACCTCCAGATATCGCCTATAATTAAAGCTCCCATGCTGCCAATTACTGTTCGGCTCAATGCGTGATGTCAGTTGCAGCCGATTGCCCACCTGTAACTGACGGCTACGTCCATCCTTAGACACGTAACACTTCAGCTTGTGGCCGCTGCCAACAATGACGGCATCCATCCCCATAGTACGGTCTTTCTCCGCCACTTCAGAGACAACGACGACCTCATAGCACACCTCCCCTTGAGGCCACACCACCTCCTTGGGCGAATATCCCAGCAGGAAATAGCCGCCGAAAATACCCGCTATCAGCACCAACGCAGGCAACAGCAACGGAGCCGACCGCAAAGCAAACTCACGTCTCAGCATGTCGTCGGCACGTCGCGTTACTTGCCCAAAATCTGCTCGGCATGCTCTTTGGTCTTCACCTGCTTGCCTGCAAATATCTGCTCAATAACGCCCTCCTTATTTATAATAAAGGTGGTACGGATGGTGCCCATGGTCTTCTTGCCATACATCGACTTCTCGCCCCAGGCACCCATCGCTTCCAAAAGCTCATGGTTAACGTCGGCTATCAGCGGAAACGGTAACTCATACTTCTCTTTGAACTTCACATGCGAGGCAGCCGAGTCCTTGCTGACACCCACCACCTCATAGCCTGCCCCCTGCAACTCCGTATAGTGGTCACGAAGGCTGCATGCCTCTGCTGTACAGCCGCTGGTGTTATCCTTCGGGTAGAAGTACAGCACTAACTTGCGACCACGATAATCGCTCAGACGGATATCCCGTCCCTGTTCGTCCTTGCCCAATATCTCAGGCGCTTTGTCTCCAATGTTCATCATAAATAAGGTATGTATGTTATGTTGATGGTGCAAAGATAATCAAAAAACTTCATTTACGCCACATGATAATCCCGAAAAAGTTTGTAAATAAGAAAATTGTTTATAACTTTGCACCGATGATACTATTAGACATTCTTTTTATCATAGTTGGTGTGGCACTTGTCTTGTGGGGTGCCGACCGTCTGACGGAAGGTGCCTCGGCACTAGCACGTAGAATGAGTGTACCCGAGATAGTGATTGGACTGACCATTGTGGCAGCCGGCACATCAGCACCAGAGCTGTTCGTCAGCCTGATGTCAGCACTGAAGGGAACACCCGATATGGCTGTGGGTAATGTGGTGGGATCCAACATCTTCAACGCACTTCTCATTGTGGGCTGTGCTGCTATGGTCGCCCCAATGGTCATTGCCAAATCAACAGTAAAGAAAGACATGCCCTTTGCAGTACTGGCTGCCGTGTTGTTGCTTGTGGTATGCATGGACAACTTTCAGTCAATACATCTCAGCGGTAATGTCATCAGCCGTTTGGACGGGTTCCTGTTACTTGCTTGCTTTGCCATATTCATGACCTACACCTTTAGTGTGGCCAAGAAAGGAGGGGTAGACGAAACGACCACCCCTACAGCGCCAATAAGCATCTGGAAAGGCGTACTTTGGGTGCTGGTAGGATTGGGTTGCCTCATCTTCGGCAGTAATCTGTTTGTTGACTCAGCCTCATCCGTGGCCCGCCAACTGGCTATCAGCGAAGGGGTTATCGGCCTGACGATTGTAGCGGGAGGAACCTCACTCCCGGAACTGGCCACCAGCGTAGTTGCTGCCCGAAAAGGACAGTCAGCCATCGCTATAGGCAACGTCATCGGCTCCAATGTCTTCAACGTCCTGCTGATCTTAGGTCTTACGGCAGTCATCAGCCCTATGCAGATCCAGGGCATTACGATGGTAGACCTTTCGGTCATGATGCTCAGCGTACTTGCCGTTTGGGGCTTTTCCTACACCAAATACACTGTTGCCCGATGGGAAGGCGCTCTCCTCACCCTGATCTTTGTTGCCTACATGGCATGGTTGTGGCAGTCAATCAGTTAATCAACGAGAACACCAAACAATTGAGAAAAAAGAAGGAAAATGAATATTCTGATTACTGGAGCCAGCGGTTTTATTGGCTCGTTTATCGTCGAGGAAGCCCTTAAAAAGGGCTTCGAGACGTGGGCTGCCATACGTGGGAGCAGCTCTAAAGCGTATCTGCAAGACAAGCGCATCCACTTTATCGAGTTGAACCTATCGTCGAAGGAGCAGCTGGTAGAACAGTTGCGCAGCCAGAGTTTCGACTATGTGGTGCATGCCGCCGGTGTGACGAAGTGTCTGAACAAGGCTGACTTCCGCCGAATCAATACTGAAGGTACGAAGAACCTTGTGATGGCGCTGCTGGAACTGCAGATGCCCTTGAAGCGCTTTGTCTACCTGAGCTCGCTCAGCATCTTTGGTGCTATCCGCGAACAGCAGCCCTACGAGGAAATCCGCGAGACAGACACTCCGCAACCCAATACGGAATACGGACGCAGCAAGTTGGAGGCGGAAAGGTGGCTGGACTCTTTGGCACCAAACTATGGAAGCTTTGACTACGTCATCCTGCGACCTACAGGCGTCTATGGTCCTCGTGAGAAGGACTATTTCCTGATGGCACAGAGCATCAAGCAGCACTCTGATTTCGCTGTAGGCTACAAACGGCAGGACATTACCTTCGTCTATGTCAGCGATGTGGTGCAGGCCGTGTTCTTGGCTTTGGAGAAAGGACAGAAGGGCCGTAAGTACTTCCTCAGCGACGGACAGGTGTACCAAAGCACTACGTTCAGCGACCTGATTCATGAAGAGCTGGGCCGTCCCTGGTGGATTCGCATCACGGCTCCCATCTGGGTGCTTCGCATCATCACCTTCGTTGGCGAATACGTTGGCCATCTCACGGGCAAGGTGACGGCACTGAACAACGACAAGTTTCACATCCTGAAACAACGTAACTGGCGCTGCGATATTGAGCCGGCCGTCCGCGAACTGGGTTATCATCCAGAGGTTGAACTCAAGGAGGGTGTGCGCCGCAGTATTAAATGGTATAAGGAAAACGGCTGGCTATAAAAAGTGAAGAGTGAAAAGTTTTAAATATTTATTCGAGATTGAGAAGAAGCCGCGTAAGGGGCTGATAGCTGCAGAGTGGGTCATGATGGGCTACTTGTTGCTGACGTTGCTGTTCATGCTATTCACATGGACAAAACTGCCCGATCCAGAGCCAATGCTTTGGGGGCGTTTCCGTGTTGTTGTCACCACAGTAGCCCTTTGGGGTGTCTATCGGATGGTGCCCTGCCGCTTTACCATGTTCTGTCGCGTGGCACTATTGCTGGTACTGCTGTCGTGGTGGTATCCCGACACCTTCGACCTGAACCGCATTCTTCCCAACCTCGACCATCGTTTTGCCGCCCTCGAACAGCGGTTTTTCGACTGCCAGCCGGCCCTGCTCTTTCCCCAGCGGTTTACCAATGCCATTTTTAGCGAACTGATGTATCTGGGCTACTCGTCCTATTTCTATCTCATTGTCATCGTGACGCTCTACTACTTCTTCAAACGCTACGATGAGTTCCAGCGTATGACTTTTATAGTCCTGGGCTCCTTCTTCGTCTATTATGTCATCTTTGTTGCCCTGCCCGTCACAGGGCCTCAGTATTACTATCTTGCTGCAGGGCTTGACAATATTAGTCAGGGGGTGTTTCCACAAATCGGCGACTACTTCCTAACCCACGACGAAGTGATGGAGATGCCTGGCTGGAAAGATGGTTTCTTTTACCAGTTCATGGAACATGCCCACGCTGCCGGCGAACGCCCAACCGCCGCTTTCCCCAGCAGTCATGTCGGCGTGACGCTTATCCTACTATTGTTGGCCTGGCACACGCGCAGCTGGCGGCTGACACTGCTTGTGCTGTTCTTCTTCCTGCTGATGTGTATGGCCACCGTATATATCCGTGCCCATTATGTTATCGATGTCATTGCAGGCATCATTTCGGCTGTTACCATATACCCCATCTTTTTTTATTTTAGGCGAATTTAAGGGTAAAAGTATATTTTTCCTTTAGAAAATTTGGTTGTGTCAAAAATATTACCTACCTTTGCGGCAGATAACAAGACATAATAAGTCCGAGGATTCCGACATCAACGTGCGCGTCGGAATTCTTTCTTTTTTGTCTGCCTAAAATAATAACTGAAAATTGAATTCGAGTTTTACTCGCTTTCCTAAGAAAGAAATAATTAAATAAGGTAATAAATATGGCATACATGTCACAAGAAGGCTACGACAAGTTGATAGCCGAACTAAAGCATTTGGAGAGCGTTGAGCGTCCCAAGGCATCGGCCGCCATCGCGGAAGCTCGCGACAAGGGCGACCTGAGTGAGAACAGTGAGTACGACGCCGCCAAAGAGGCTCAGGGCCATTTGGAGGCGAAGATCAACCAGCTGAAGCTGGCTATATCTGAGGCAAAGATTGTGGACACCTCGCGGCTGTCTACCGACGCCGTCCAGATTCTGTCGAAGGTGGAGATGACCAATCTGGCCAACAAGGCCAAGATGTCGTATACCATCGTCAGCGAGAGCGAGGCCAACTTGCGTGAGGGTAAAATCAGCATCACCACGCCTATTGCCCAGGGGTTGTTGAACCACAAGGTGGGCGACGAGGTGGAAATCAAGATTCCACGCGGCACCATCAAGTTGCGTATCGACAAAATCACCGTCGGCTGATAAATAGTAAATTGTAAATAGTCAAATTGTAAATTAAAAGATGGATATTTTCAGTAGAATTGCTGCTGGTGAGATTCCCAGCTACAAGTGCGCCGAGAACGACGAGTTCTACGCATTCCTCGACATTAATCCGCTGGTGAAGGGTCACACCCTCGTGATTCCCCGCCGCGAAGTAGACTACATCTTCGACATGGACGACGACGAAATTGGCCGCTATCAGCAGTTTGCCAAGAGCGTAGCCGTTGCCCTGAAGAAAGCATTCCCCTGCAAGAAGGTGGCGCAGGTGGTACTCGGCCTTGAAGTGCCCCACGCACATATCCACCTCATCCCCATGCAAAGCGAAGCCGACGTCGACTTCCGTCGCGACAAGCTGAAGCTCACTGAGGAGGAATTCAAGGAAATAGCTGCAAAGATTTACGCAGAATTCAAAAAGCAGTAGTCGATGGGACTACTGCTTTTTTTATGAACACTAACGACTACAGGTCTTGGTATTCTGTCTTGGCATCGAAACAGGGACAGGCCTTGCGGACGTTGGGGAGGTCACGGTGACCAAGAATCACCGCATCGGGGTAATCGACCTTCAACGACTTCAGCAGGGCATGCAACGCTGCTTTCTGTTCCCGGGTGCGGGTGTCGGCGGGATGGCCTTCGGGTGTCAGTCCACCTTCGTAGCAAACGCCGATCGAGTGCTGGTTATAGTGCCTGGCATGGGCTCCCGGCAGGTTCTCGTGCCGCGTCTGGTACATCTGGCCGTCGCGGGTGATGTAGTAGTGGTAGCCGGTGAACCCGAACCGCGCGTCGTGGCAGGCTATCAGGTCCTCGACCGAGAACCGGCGGTCGCAGCGCGTCGCCGAACAATGGATAACAATCAAATCAATTTTTCGCATATTACTTTTTTTTATTAACCGCAGAAGCAGCTCTGCACAGCAATGGTGCCGAGGACGGTGGTGATGATGGTGGCCGTGATTTTCAGCAGTTTCACTATTTTGTTCCAGTTTACTTTAATCATAATCTTCTATACAGTTTAAATTGTTAGAAACGGATGACACTTCGTCGTTTTTACCGCCCCCCAGCCGGGGGGACTGGGGGGCCGGGGGCTTTACTCCGCCTGCTTAATCAGGATCTGACGGATGGGCGTACGCTCCTGGTAGGTCTCGTCCTTGCCGTCGATGGTCTTGTGCTTCACCTCCACGTAGTCGTTCATCTGGAACGTGGCCTGCTTCAGCAGCGCCTTCTTCGTGAGCTTGTCGCTCTCGTCGCCAGAGCCCTCGGGCAGGAAGTTGATACGGATGCCCTTGATGTTCTGGTCGGTACGATAGCCGGCGATGGTGGTGGCGCCAGTGCCCTCGATGCCGGCCTTGAAGGTGCCGAGGCCGTCGAGCTTGATGGGCACGCCCTCGAGCAACAGGTGACGCATACAGCTCACGACGTTCTGGAGCACCAGCACCAGCATCTCGTAGGAAGCCAGCTTACCGTGTTCGCTGAGGTGCTTGGCGAAGCCCTTCAGGGTCAGCCCGTCGCGCGGGAATACTCGTCCGTAGTACATACCATAGCCCTTCGACTCGGTGTTGTTGTTCTTGTAGAGGTCTACAAGCATGGGAATTTCATTTGCTACTGCCATAGTTCTTTAAAATTTTAAGTTTTACTTTGTTTAACATAAAGGAGTTGGAAGGAGTCAAAAGAAGTCCTCTTACTTCATCTTACTTCATCTTACTTCATCTTACTTCCTCTAACTTCCTCTTACTTCCTCTTACTTCACATTGAGGCCTCTTTTTTGTTTTCACAAACTGGGTGAGTTAGTGTTGCTAAGTGGCCGAGTTAGCACTGCTAAGTGACCGAGTTTGTAGTTGCATCTTGATGACATGTGCAAAGGTACTACATTCTGAAAGGGCGTTTCAAGGTTTCTCATGGTTGCTTCCGATACTGCTGTTTATTCTGGTTTACTAATCTATGTCGATGGCAAACTTCTCGGAAATGAACTTCACGATATGGGGCGGCAGCACCTTGGCATTGGGCTGCAGACCCATCACAGTCAGCTCGTCGTCGAAACGTCGGCACCAGTTCATCAGTGTTTGTACAGTAACGCCGGCCCGATCGGCCAGCTGTTGTTTTGACATTGCTTTCATATAACTTTCTCTGATTTATAATTGTGCATGATGAATTGTGCATTAAAAAAACTCTGTGTGAGAATGGCGGCTCCATTCACCCTGAATCGAACAGCAGGTCCACGATGTCGATCTTCGCTGCCTTCTGTTCCTTGGTGGCCTGCTGCTCCAGGATGCTGCTCACGGTGAAGGGATGACCGAAGATGTCGGTGGCGGCCTCGGCCACGTCGTACCAGTCGCGGTAGGTATCGCCAGTCTCGTCGGTATCGGGAAAGAGAATCACCCTGTGGCCTGCCAACGGTTTCAGCTTCGCTACGTTCAGTTCCGTCTTGCCGCCTGTGGCCAACCATGTATATTCAGGCTTCACCTCCGACATAATCACCGCCGTCTTCTCGCTCTCCACCACTGCGATAGTAGACCCTCCCCCAACCCCTCCCTGTGATGGAGGGGTCTTTAACTGGTGTAGCCCAAACAGGCAGTGCTCCGACTTCCAGTCCTCAGGCAACTGCCCATTACGTCTCAGCAGATACGACACCCACAAGGGGTTGTGGTCGTGGTCGCGGTGGCAGTCGGGACGGTAGTGCATAATCTTGCCATCGTGCAGCACCCCGTGCTCGTCAATCTGCCAGAAGATAACCCCGCCGTCGCGGCTTGCCCCCAGACGATAGCGCTGTGCCGCCCGTTGCATCTGCTCTTCCGACAGGTAGCCGCAGGCCACCAGTGCCCGGCAGAACGCCGATGCTGTCGAGAGCCTGCGCTGCCACAGCGGTCTCGTATCCTTCGCGTGGTCAAGTCTCAGTTCCTTGCTCATAGCCTTGAATGTATTGCAGAATACTTCATCAATCTTCATCAGAAAAATAATTCGTGAAATTCGTGGTCGAAAGTAAATGGGGGGGGCTGGAAGTCTCCCCCTCATATCTAAGTCTCCCATAGGGGGACAGATATAAGAGGGGGGACGAGACTTCAGAAGGGGGCCGGCTGATAGACGGTGAGCCCGTCGCGCTGTGATTTCTCGATGACCTTCTGCTCCAGCGCCTGGTGCAGCAGTTGGTTGTACTTGAAGGGTATGACGATGCCCGACAACTGCATCACCCGCTCGCGCAGCACACTGCCCTGCAGTTCGTCCGCGTCACGGAAGGCGGCAAGGAACAGCCTGTGTACGTCGAACCGCCAACTGCCGTCATCCTCATGCACGATGTACTCGCGGTTGATTGACGGCAACCGCTCCGCCTTCGCTGTAGCCACACCGTCCGTGGGGCCGACCGACGACTGCGGCAGTCCCTGTTCGTTCACCTCGAAATACAGTGTCTGCTCGATGTCGTACTTGCGTGTCAGTGTCTGCTCCACCTTGAACACCCGCTGTGGCATCATCTTCTCACAGGCATACACCTCGAACGCCTTGTTCATCAGCTCCGTACCTATCCACCCGCGCAGGTTATGGTCTTCCGAACCCTTGTTCTGGTGCAGCACACAGACGATGCAGCAGTTCTGCTGCGTGGCCAGGTGCAGCAGCTCCTCCATCACCTCCTGCGCCAACACACCGTCGTTGATGTCGTTCACCAAGTCACGGATACCATCGACAATCACCAAGTCGGGACTGTAGTGGTGGATGGCCTCCGCCAGCAGCGGCCGCCGCTCCTTCCACTCCACACCACGGACGTTGAACACATCGAAGAGACCCACCCCCAACCCCTCCCTGTTAGGGCGGGGCGTAAATAGATCGTCCATTTGATTCTGCCCCTGAAGGTAACCACTCCCCTCCATCATAGGGAGGGGCTGGGGGTGGGTCTTTATCATCATCGGCACTATTCGGTTCTTCAGGATGTCCTGCGTCGATTCGTCGCTCTGCTCCGTGTCGTACCACAAAACCTTTAGCGGGTCTTTGCCATTCCGCATCAGTTCACCCCCTCCCTTCGGAAAGGCTACGGGTAGGCGAGCTTTGCTCGGGAATGGGGGAAAGGGGGAGGCTCCACATGCCATCAGCATACTCGTCACAAACGTCTTACCCGACTTCGCCTTACCCGTTATCGCCACCAGTTCGCGACGGGGAAAGCACGGCTTGCCGAACAGCCGGAACAGGAACTCCATCGGTTCCAACTGCTTCTCCGGTGTGATGCGCATCTTCTCCAACAGCAGCATCTTCGGACTCAGCGCCGTCGCCTCTCCCGCATGTGCCAGTTCCACATCCAACTGGCTCATTACCTTCTCATCCATAGTCGTAACTTTTTATATCGTTCTTCTGTTGTTTTTATAGCCCAAAGTTACGAAAACTTCTGAAACCAGACAAGACATTAACCGCTGGGTTAAGACGTGGGTTAAAAGTTAAGACGTAGGTGAAGACGTGGGTTAAAAATTTGTTTTTTTACTCACTTTTTCGTACCTTTGCATCAAGACTGCGGTTATTGACCTTGATGAGCATATCCTTCAGGGCACCTCCTCTTACTAAAAAACTAAAGCCGCAGGTGCTCGACCAACGGCTTTGTATAAAAGGAACGGTTGCGGAGCTTGATGTCATCGCGCCTATATGCAACTCTCATTCATGCTGTAAAGATACAAACTTATTCCGTAACTTCCAAATTTTGCAGTACTTTTTTGCCTCCTACAGCCCATTTTCTTCCAAAATCTCAAAAAATCTTCTTGCCACGGCAACCATTCGGTCATAAGGTTTGCGCGTCTTCGATGTCAGTACGTCGTACCTCCATTCGTTGAAAGGTCGTACAAAGTCCGTCTGGCTAATCTGCTTCAGCGAGCCCTTCGAGTATGGCTTGTTCACTTCTCCCGGCATCACGGTACGGATGAAGGCATCGAAGCCGTCGAAGTCGGAGTCACGACAGTAGCCCTTATCCACCAGTATGCGGTACACCGCCTGCCAGTGGTTCTGCTGATTAAACAACGGCTCGTTGCCACACTTTTCCTGCATCAACAACGTTATGCATTGGCATATACGCTCTGTTGCATCTTCCTTAAAAGACTTCTCCGTTCCTTTCTCCCTCCCTAAACAGGGAGGGCCGGGGTGGGTCTCTACATTTATCTGTGTCTCCACATGCTGGCCGCCAGAGGCGACATACACCAATTCTATTTTGCTGCCTTGGTTGGTATAGCCTGCCTGGTGCAGCCGTTCAAGCAGGCGGTTAATGAATTCGAGGCCTTCCTCGTCGTTATCGAAATCCATATTTCGTTTCCGCTTTTTTAGTTCTATACACTTCCCACTACTCCCCACCCCTCCGCAGGGGCGGGGGGAAAGTAGGCTCAATCATACTGATACGCCGTGAGGCGTGAAAGAGGAAAAACGGAAGACGTGGACTTGTTACTTTGGCAAACACCAGCCTATCGGGGTTTAGCAGTTGAGGTACCCACTCACAGATGCTATGCCAAAAGCCCACGTTTCCGTTGTACTGGAACGTGAGCCGACAAGACATCCTTCCCTGTGAGTTTTGCCTGTTGAACTGCTAATTCGATAGACTGACAAGAAAGTTGTCGATCACTATGGATGCAAAGTTACACCATTTCTTTGAAACACCCAAATGTTTTGCTATTTATTTAAGGACTCATACTTCTTTTCTCGTTTTTTAGGTCTATTATCACTTCACCACCACTTTCTTCCCGTCCTGAATATAGATGCCCTTCGCAGGCTTCTGACTCAGGCGGCGGCCTTGGAGGTCGTATAAGGCGGAAGAAGATTTTGAATTGCGAGGAAGATAGCTGATGCTTTCTAATCCTGTAGCAGTTCTTGCCTTATGGAACTCATCAATATCGAAGATACACTCATCGCCATCCCATACTGATTTCAACTTTGTTGCACGAAGAGTACCAGGAACTCCTACCTCTGGATCCCAAAAATCTCCAAATGGTCCTCGCCAAGTACTTCCTATACCTTCTATCCAATACAATGGCTCACCATAATAATTCCATAACCCAAGCTTAATGCAACGGTACGGTTTTCCACATACCTCTATCGTCTCAATAGCCATAACAGGAACATGGCTTGAAGGTGAATCTCCAACCTTTAAAGTAAAATCAAAGAGTTCTATATTACTCTCATCTTGTTTATGAAGATATACTTTATCATCCTTTTCAAAATGACGAGAACGACCATCTGGAAATATAATTGCCGGATGGCTATATCCAGCTTTGTGAATCAGGTAATACTCTCTATCATCAAATATTTCCTTCCCTTCAACTTTGTAATAATGAACTACGTTTTCATTATCGTAAATAGATTCTACATACCAGCTTCTCCCAACCTTAAGCATAGAAAGGTAATCCTGCTGTGCATTGACCGCCAAAGAGACGCAAAGCATCCCCCATAAGAATAATATTTTCATGACATCTTTCATATTTCGCCTAAAATCCGCAGATAATTTTTCGCGTGTCTGATTTAGCCCTTGCTTGTGACGATTCTGTCTGACTCTGGGCTTAGAATCGCTTGACATGACTTGTATACAGACACCTTCCCCTTACCCCGTAAGG
>Ga0310690_10005943_pt1 | contig 16280 bp, 14 predicted proteins | sample AusTroGonzalo_MG_2_FD_207661 | JGI IMG/M metagenome (GOLD analysis project Ga0310690, IMG submission 207661) | Bovine rumen microbial communities from tropical cattle in Woodstock, Queensland, Australia - Gonzalo_04 (v2) (version 2) | ecosystem: Host-associated > Mammals > Digestive system >... | reverse complement strand
AATTGAAAACATTGCCCTTTGAGAACGCCCGTGCTGAAGTCTCTTGTTTCGACAACGGCACTGAGGTGAAAGAGTATCATGTGATGATTCATGTGGACGATGCCACATTGACCTATTCCGAGCAGTTAGACGCCATCCTAAAGACTTACAACGCCCTTCTGGATGGTGAACTGAAAGGAGCACGCAGCGTCTTCAAGCGCTATTTCCTCAGTGACGCTGCTAATCAGGTAGATGAAATCATCGTAAATGACGTTACCGACTGCGCTAAGAGCATCATTCAGCAGGCACCGCTCGATGGTACGAAGGTGGCTCTCTGGGTCTATATGATGACTAATGTGCAGACGGGTCTTGGCAAGAGTGGACTCTATGAAGTGAAACACGGTAGTTTCCGTCACCTATGGAACGGCAGTGCCCATAACATGGCAGCCAACTCTGAGTATCAGACACGCCTGCTCTTCAACGAATACAGTATGCAACTGTTGGAAGAGGAATGTACACTGAAGGACAACTGCATACGCACTTGGATTTTCGTCAACGACGTTGACCTGAACTATGGCGGTGTGGTGCGTGCCCGCAACCAGTTCTTCTTCACACAGGGATTGACCGTCAATACCCATTTCATTGCCTCAACGGGCATCGGTGGCAGACAGGCTGACCCCAACGTGCTGTCGCAGATGGACAATTACGCCATTGCAGGTATTCAGCAGGAGCAGATACACTATCTCTATGCGTCAAGCCACTTGAACCGCACCAGCGACTATGGTGTCAGTTTCGAACGCGGTACCTATATCGACTATGCCGACCGCCGTCAGGTATATATCTCTGGAACTGCCAGCATCAATAACAAGGGTGAGATCATGTATCCGAAAGACATCCGCAAGCAGACCCAACGCATGTGGGAGAATGTCGAGACACTGCTTGCCGAGGCAAATTGCAGTTACGAGGATGTCGGCTATATGATTGTCTATCTGCGTGACTTGGCAGACTATCAGGTGGTGCGTAATCTCTTCGAAGAGCGCTTCTCGGGTATGCCTTACGTCATCGTCCATGCCCCCGTTTGCCGTTCTGGTTGGTTGGTAGAAATGGAATGTATGGCTGTTCGCAAGACGGACAATCCGCAGTTCCCTGCTTTCTAAGTGATGTGAAATATCTATTGTAATCTTTGAATACTTTTGACAAAGTGCCTCTGTAGAAGGGGCACTTTTCATTTTTGTTTAGAGTTGGTTGCAAATATGCGAAATCTGAGGCGTTATAGTAATCGTTTGAATTATAACGACTTATCCGTTTTCAGAGTGTCTTTGTCCAAGAAAAAGAGGGGGAAAGGGGCTAAAAACCCCTGATTTTCCCCCTATCTTTGGGATGGAAAGGTGCCTTCTATCGAGTCGTTTGCACGTAGCAAACGGGTAGAAAGGTGCCTACTTTCTCATTGAAAGGTACATTCTTTCTCTTTTTTTGCTTAAAACAAGCATTTTAATGCCTTCAGATTTTCTAGAAGCACTAAAAATCCGAACATAAAATCCAGTACTTTTTCTTGACAGTCACCTGTCGAATAAAAGCGTAAACAATTAAAAAGTATTCCTTTCGTTTGTCTTTTTATCTATTTTTTCGTATCTTCGCAGCAGAATAACAACATAACGAAATAACAATCAACACTAAAAACTATGGAACAAACAGATTTAAGAGTTGGCATCATTGCCACAGGATGGATTGCCGAGAAGGCTGCGTATACCCTACAACGATTGGAGGGTGTGACTTGTCGGGCGGTAGCGTCACGTTCGCTGGAACGGGCAGAGGCTTTTGCCAAACAGTGGGATATTCCCTGTGCATACGGTTCATACGCCGAACTGATTGCGGCAGAGGATATTGACCTGATCTATGTGGGAACACCCCACTCTCATCACTTCGACGTAACGATGGAAGCGATACAACACGGGAAAACCTGTCTGGTAGAGAAGGCTTTCATGGCGAACTATGAGCAGAGCCTTGCCATCGTCAATGCAGCACGAGAGAAGAAAGTCTTCTTGGCAGAGGCGATATGGACACGCTATCAGCCTATTGTACAGACCATCCGTAATATTATCAAGGAAGGACGACTGGGCGAGTTACGCCTGTTGACGGCAAGTATTGGCTACAGCATGGGCGACAAGCCGCGTATCATGCGGGCAGACCTCTGCGGTGGTGCCCTGTTGGACCTTGGTGTCTATGGCATCAACTTCGTTAGGATGTTCTGTGATGCAGAGATTGAACATATTGAGTCGCAGTGTATGAAGTCTGATACGGGTATGGACCTGACGAACACCATTTCCTTCAATATGAAGGGCGGTATCATGGCGAATATCCAGTCATCCGCCTGTTGCGTGAATGACAACCAAGGAACGATTTGCGGTACGGAAGGTTATCTCATCGTGGACAACATCAATAACCCACAAACGGTACAGGTTTATAAGCGCGACCGTATCTTCGTAGAGGAATTCAAGGTGCCTCAGCAGATTACGGGTTATGAATACCAGTTCTTGGCTTGCAAAGAAGCCATTAACAACGGATGGACGGAAGCACCTGCAATGCCACTCGACGAAACACTGTATATCATGAAGATGATGGACGACCTGCGCTATTCTTGGGGCGTCTATTATCCGATGGACAAAAGATAAATGGAAAAGAAAAAGGCTTGGAAAAATCCAAGCCTTTTCTCTTTTATTTTGCGTAAGCCACAGAACGCGTCTCTCGGATGACGGTGATCTTCACCTGTCCCGGATATGTCATCTCGTTCTGAATCTTCGTAGCAATCTCACCACTGAGTGCCTCTGTCTCGGCATCGTCCATCTTGTCGGCACCCACGATGACACGCAACTCACGACCAGCCTGGATGGCGTAAGTCTTGGTAACACCAGGATAACTCATGGCAATAGCCTCCAAGTCGTTCAGACGCTTGATATAAGCCTCAACGATTTCACGACGGGCTCCAGGACGGGCACCACTGATGGCATCACAAATCTGTACGATAGGCGCCAACAATGTCTGCATCTCCATCTCGTCATGGTGAGCACCGATGGCATTACAGATGTCGGGTTTCTCTTTGAACTTCTCGGCGATCTTGGCACCATAGAGTGCGTGTGGATCCTCTGTGTCCTCATCGGGCACCTTACCGATATCGTGCAACAGTCCAGCACGTTTCGCCTTCTTCGGGTTCAAACCTAACTCAGCAGCCATCACTGCACAGAGATTGGCAGTCTCACGTGCATGCTGCAACAGGTTCTGACCGTAGGAAGAACGGTATTTCATCTTACCGATGATACGAATCAGTTCAGGATGCAAGCCATGAATACCGAGGTCGATAGCCGTACGCTTACCCGTTTCAATGACCTCATTCTCCAACTGTTTCTTGACCTTTGCCACCACTTCCTCAATACGGGCAGGATGGATACGTCCGTCAGCCACCAACTGATGAAGGGCAAGACGACAGGTTTCACGACGGATAGGATCGAAGGCAGAGATGACAATCGCCTCGGGGGTATCGTCAACGACAATCTCCACACCACAGGCAGCCTCTAAAGCACGGATGTTACGTCCCTCACGACCGATGATGCGACCTTTCACATCGTCGTTATCGATATGGAAGACACTGACGGAATTCTCAATCGCCGTTTCCGTTGCTACACGCTGAATGGTCTGGATCACAATCTTTTTCGCCTGGGCATTGGCATTGAGTTTTGCCTCGTCCATAATCTCGTTGATGTAACTGGCAGCGGCAGTCTTAGCCTCATCCTTCATGGTTTCCACTAAACGGGCCTTGGCTTCTTCCGCACTCAAGCCAGAGAGTTCCTCCAGTTTCGTGCGCTCCTGCATCTGCATCTTCTCCAGTTCCTCATTCTTGATAACGAGCAACTTCTTCTCGTTGTCGATACGGTTTTGCAAGTTATCGAGTTCATTCTTGCGGCGACCCAGTTCTTCCTGACGCTGGTTCAGGGAAATTTCCCTCTGCTTCAGTTTGTTCTCATTCTGCTGGATGGCGTGGTTGCGCTGCTGCACTTCCTTCTCCAACTCACTCTTCTTGTTCAGGAATTTCTCCTTTACTTCCAAGAGTTTCTTTTCCTTGATAACCTCGGCTTCCTTATTGGCAGCCTTTACCATCTCATTATATTTTCCCTTAATGACAAAGCGGAAAATCAAAAATCCGATGAGCCCTCCGATAATGAGAGCCACAGCGGCTGTGATAAGTACAATAAGCATAAATTATATATATTGAGTTAATGTTCTTACACCACTTATTTCTGGTCGCCAAGAGCATCCTCAATCTCAGCGGTCAGGCGGGCAAGAACATCATCATAGGGGGCAGTATCATTATGGGAATGCTCTTTCTGATACAATAACGCGATGTCGACGAGCGTCATCAACGATATTGTATGTTCACTCTTGCGCCCTTTGTATGCCTGTGCATAAGCATTATAGCGCTCGGTGATGAGCTTGGCTGCCAAGCGATAGAACTCCTCGTCCTCTCGCTTAATGACGACTTCTATTTCCTCGTCATAAACATGCAGCCTGATATGTAGTTTGTTCTGATCTGCCATCTTGCTTGTTTTCCCTATTGCTTTTCGTCACTGAGGATTGCAATGCATTTATTGACGTCACGTATAAGCTTCGACAATCGTTCCTTGGCACCATCCAAGTCACCATCGGTAATCTCAATCATCTTAGCCATCTTTAGTGAGTTATAGTCATTCTGCCCTTGTTCCAACCTTTCCTGCAGTTGCTTGATATCCTGCTTGTTTTTCTCAATCGCCGCACATAGTTCCTCTTTCTCCTTCTTCAGTTCTTGAAAACGGAGAATCATCTGCCTCATACGGGTCTCGAACGTGGCTATGGTTTTCTCATTAGGCGTCATGACACTTCTCTTTATTTTACAAAGGTAGTATATATTTTTGTAATTACCTTTGCTTCAAGTATATATTTAACGTTTTTTTATTTCGTATCGGTATCAGCGGCGCGTTTTTCCTTCTTGGCAAGCATCACTACACGATATACGAAATCCGTTACCCATTGCTGAGAGAAGCCTAACTTTTGGTCATACTGACGGATAGCGACAACGGTCTTCATCACGCCTGCATCTTTGAAGTCGTTCTTGTTGAAAATGTCATTGACCGTCTTCTCCGTCATTGAATAAATCGCTTTCTTGAAGAAACTCGGAACACGGAGTTTAAACTTCATCAGATTACCAGCCAGCATCATCAGATCCTGCGAGAAAGCAGAGAACTGAACCATATAGGCTTGGATATCCTGCGGCTTCTTACAACGCTTACGGATGCTCTGGTCAATCTCTTTCGTGAAGTTCTCATCCATGCCATAGAGTCCCATGAGCATCTTTTTACAACGTGATTTCTCTGCCAATCCCAGTTTATTGTTCTGGGTAGGCACATGAAGAGTTGCCTTAAACATGCGCAGATCGGGCATTGCAGCCAGATTCGTAATACCAAGATCTGCAGCCATTACTGCTTGAAAATATACACGGATGAGGGTCATGAAGTCTTCCATACCACCCGTTTTCTGTTGTTCCTCACCAGTCTTTCGACCGAATAGTTTTGAAAAAAATCCCATAATTATTTTATTTAAACGCTGCAAAATTACAAAATAATTATCAATTATCAATTGTCAATTATCAATTATTTACTATCTTTGCAACGGAAATATACTTAAAAATTGATATGATGAAAGGTATTGTATTAGCCGGTGGTAGCGGTACGCGTCTCTACCCCATCACCAAAGGAATTAGTAAACAACTGATTCCCATCTTCGACAAACCCATGATTTACTACCCCATCTCAGCCTTGATGCTGGCAGGTATCCGTGAGATTCTGATTATCTCTACCCCATACGATTTACCTGGATTCAAGAGACTCTTGGGCGACGGTTCCGATTTGGGTGTTCACTTCGAATATGCGGAGCAGCCTTCACCCGACGGACTTGCTCAGGCATTCATCATTGGAGAGAAGTTTATCGGTGATGATTGTGCATGTCTCGTGTTGGGCGACAATATCTTTTACGGTAGCGGTTTCACAGGACTGCTCAAACAGAGTGTAGAAAATGCCGAGAAATACGGACAGGCTACTGTCTTCGGCTATTACGTAAACGATCCCGAGCGTTACGGTGTTGCCGAGTTTGATGCAGAAGGTAACTGCCTGAGTATCGAGGAGAAACCCGCTCATCCGAAGTCCAACTACGCTGTTGTCGGACTCTATTTCTATCCCAACAGTGTGGTAGAGATCGCCAAAAACATCAAACCCAGTGCCCGCGGTGAGTTAGAGATCACGACTGTCAATCAGGAATACCTCAAGCAGAAGAGTCTGAAGGTACAGACTTTGCAGCGTGGTTTTGCGTGGCTCGACACAGGTACGCACGACTCGTTATCAGAAGCCTCTACGTTCATTGAGGTCATTGAAAAGCGTCAAGGTCTGAAGGTCGCCTGCTTGGAAGAGATTGCTTTCAAGCGCGGTTGGATTACGAAAGAGCAATTGCGCAAAGTCGCTGAACCGATGGCAAAGAACGACTACGGAAAATACTTATTGCAATTAGCAGAATAAGAAACAGCGGCGATTCTCTCGCCGCTGTTCTTTTTATTTAGCGTATTGCTCTACACATTTACATAAGGCCTTCGGATTACCCATGTCATACATGACACCATCCAAACGAACGCCCATCATACCACTCTTCTGACGAACTGCTTCCAGAGCGGATGTCAACTCGATTTCCCGTTGGTTATCACCTTCGGCATCAGCCTGTTGGATATCCTTTTCCAATTGAGCGAAGACATCCGGTGTCAGGATGTACTGACCGAAGACACTGTAATACTCCTTCTCACCATCTTTATTTCGAACACCTAAGAATTCCTCCGCATAACTGGCTTTTGGTTTCTCGTTCATACTGGAGACACTGAGAATGGTATGTTCCTTATCTTCCCATACACCACTCAAGATGCCGTAATGACTGACTTTCGAGAGGGGAACGGGATGGATACTGACCATCAACGAGTTATACCGTTCATACTCTTCTATCATCTGCAAAGCACAAGGCTTGTTAGACTTGCTACGGTAAATTGTGTCGCCCAACAGCAACAGCACCGGTTCGTTGTTGGCAAACTCGGCAGCCTGATAGACAGCATGACCAAAACCGCGTTTCTCATGCTGGTAGACATAGCGTAGGCGTTTACCGATATCGAGGATGCGGTTTTCATATTCCTGCGCTTCCTTGTTTAACTTGCGCAGGTGTTCTTCAGACAATTGACGCTCGAAGAAGTCCGTATACTGGATGCGCTCTTCTTCGGAACCGAGCACCAGACATATCTCCTCGACGCCACTCTTCACCAGTTCCTCTAACAAGATCAGGATGACCGGTCGTACCAAGCCATCGGGACAAGGTATCGGGAAGAAATCTTTCTTCAAACCACGGGTGGCAGGATACAGACGGGTACCGAATCCTGCTACCGGGATAATGGCACGACGTACTGTGTGAACGGGATTCAGTGTCAACTGATAGGCACGCATCCCTTGTGCATTCAAGTACTCTACCAACTGCCGCTGGTCTTCCGCCGAACGGGCAAGGAACTGCACAGAGCCGTCACCATGAGAACCGACACCCTTGCCGCCATATACCATCGGCTGTATCTGCGGGTCCTGTAACACCTGATGAAGTTTGGGAGCCCACAAGGCAGGAGACATCGGAGCGACATATTTGTCAAACATATCCTCTGCCTCTGTCATCAATTTACCAAGAGCCTCGGCTTTACCCGCTGCCATATACTTGATAGCGCGATTGACAATATCATGGTTCCATTCACCTAATGCCTTCTGCAAGTTCTTTTCTTCCTCTGTCGTAGCAAAGGGGTATGACTTGTTCAAGTCAGAAAGAATCTTAATCGTATCCTTTTCTGCACACAAGTCTGCAAAGACCCAATATAAAGGCTTCTTCACGTTCAGGGAACGAACCTCAATCTCATCACCATCGAAAGTCATTAGGTTAGGCTTCACACCAAAGGCACATGCCTGATCCAAACGACCGCAACGGGAGGCTGTACGCAACTCACCCACGTAGGCAATATTCATCTCGCCCAACGTGTTAAGATTGAGGTTATATAATAAATTGAACGCGCGCGCGACAAGTACACAAATTGCTGCCGAAGAAGACAGTCCACTCTTCATCGGTAATGTCATATCAGTGATTCGGATACGGACACCGCCTACCTTATACCATTCCAACATATAACTGGCAACACCGGCACAATAGCAGAAGAAAGAACCTGACTTGGCGACACGCTTCAATTCCTTTTCCGTCATCCGGCAGGAGAAGTCACGCCATTCCGTTTCCATCGCAGAAGCCTCACTATGGACTTCAAAGATAGACGATTTCTCTACTTCAGCGTAGATACCCTGCTCGATACCTGTCACAATGGCTGCACCTGGCAGGATGTCAGCATTCATCGTACGATAGTGACCTGCCCAGTCTGTATGCTCTCCGAATAGGCAAAGACGCCCAGGAACAAATAGTTTCAGCATATGTTTATTTCCTTTTTAGGTTACAAATATTGCACAAAGATATAACAAAATATCGGAAAATCCTCAATTTTATTGCATTTTATTTGGTCGGAAAAATATTTTTACTTATTTTTGCAGGCGAAATAATAAATATTGTTAATAACTTAAAAGAAATTGCCTATCGAAACAGCTTCTACCTCAGAATAAAAAATTATTTGAGTATGAAGACATATGCAAGTCACACTGATGAGGAGTTAGCTCTTCTCTATTCAGCTGGTGATAATAAGGCATTCGATGAGTTGTTGGCAAGAAACCAGCAAAAGTTATTTAATTATATTCTGTTTGTGGTCGGTGACCATGAATTGGCGAATGATGTGTTCCAGGACACCTTTGTCAAGATCATCATCAAACTACAGGAAGGCAAGTACACTGATTCCGGAAAGTTCTCTTTTTGGTCGACACGTATTGCCCATAATGTCATCATGGACCGCTATCGTCGACAGAAGAGCGAGCATATCGTAGAACCCAACAGCGAGAACGATTTAAGCCATCTGCGCAACGACGCTCTTACAGAAGGAAACAGGGAAAGCGAATATGTCAATTCGCAGATTATGGACGATGTACGCCACATGATGGACAGTCTGCCTGCCACCCAACGCGAGGTAGTCTATATGCGCTACTACCAGGACCTGTCGTTCAAAGAGATTGCAGAGATCACTGGCGTCAGCATCAATACCTCATTGGGACGTATGCGTTATGCCCTGATTAATATGCGCCGCATGGCAAAGCAACACCATATCTTCTTGGATATGGAATTATAAGGGCTGTTGGCCATTGGCTGTTAGCTATTAGTCTTTAGCCAGACTAAAGTGCCCTAAGATCACGGATGGTTTGTTCGGGAGTGGGACTCTTGAACACGTAACTGCCACTCACCAGCACGTCTACACCTGCTGCAACAAGGCGTGGTGCAGTCTCTTCCTGTACGCCGCCATCAACCTCTATCAACGTCTGACAGCCTTTCTCTTGAATCATGCGGCGCAGGCATTGAACCTTCTGGATGGTGTTCTCGATGAATTTCTGACCGCCAAAACCAGGATTGACACTCATCAGTAACACCATATCCACATCACAGAGAATGTCTTCCAACATCGATACGGGCGTAGAGGGATTCAAAGTAACTCCTGCTTTCATCCCTGCATCGTGGATTTCCTGAACGGTACGATGCAGATGGGTACATGCCTCATAATGCACGTTCATCATCATGGCGCCCAGTTTAGCCGTCCGCTGAACATACTTCTCGGGTTGCACAATCATGTAATGCACATCGAGGGGTTTCGTACATTTAGCAGCAACCGCCTCCAAAACGGGGAAGCCAAAGGAGATGTTCGGTACAAACACACCGTCCATCACATCCAGATGAAGCCAGTCGGCCTCACTACGATTAATCATTTCAATGTCGCGGTCGAGATGCAGGAAATCGGCAGCGAGTAAAGAAGGAGATACTTTCGTCATATACGTTCTTTAATTCAGACCTTGTACCATAAAGGTATTGTCTGGGTTCTTAACTGTCCTGTACATTCGAGCCATCTGCTTAATAAAAAGGATGGTCGACTCTTTGGGCTGAATTAAGTTGTCTTGAGTAAAAATTTGCATAGGCATTCTGCTTTATTAATTCCTACTTTAGAAACGAACAGCCCTTTTTATTTATTATATAATTAACATTATTTATTTTAAATGATACGATTCGATATCTTTCATACCGTTCAGGAAGTCACGCACAGCCATGCGTTTCTTGCCTGCCAGTTGCAGTTCTTCGACACTCAACCACTCATCTGCAGTAGCCACAAGCAGTCTTTTGCCGACAATCTTCAGTTGACCAGCCTCCGCATGACAGTCATCGCCCGTCTTGCTGGTTTTATAGATTTTCAATATCGTTTCCTTCCCGTCTGGTGTCACTAACGTCGTCCATGCACCCGGATACGGACTCAATCCACGTACGAAGTCATAGACCTGCTTGCCACGTTTCGACCAATCAACCTCACATGTTTCTTTAAATATTTTGGGAGCGGGCTTTAAAGAGGTGAGAGGTATGTCCTTCTGGGCAATCGTTTCGGGATGTCCGTCTGCTGCCATGATACGCTCTAAGGTCTCTAGACAGATCTTTGCACCGAGATGCATCAGTCCGTCATAGACATATTCCACATCGGCATCGTCAGGAATATCGAAAGGCAGTTTCATGATGATACGTCCTGTATCGATGTCATGGTCAAGGAAGAAAGTCGTCACACCCGTCTGCGTCTCACCGTTGATAACAGCCCAGTTGATGGGAGCCGCCCCACGGTATTGCGGCAACAGTGCTGCATGGACATTAAACGTACCGTACTCAGGCATCGCCCATACGATCTCGGGCAACATACGGAAAGCAACCACCACCTGAAGGTTTGCCTGATAAGAACGCAACTGTTCCACAAACTCAGGGTCTTTCATCTTTTCGGGTTGTAACACCGGCAGTCCTTGCGACAGGGCATATTGCTTTACGGCTGATGGCTGCATCTCTGTCTGATGGCGCCCTACCGGTTTATCAGGCTGTGTTACTACTGCCACCACCTGATAACCGTTCTCCACCAAAGCCTTCAGTGTCTCTACCGCAAACTCCGGTGTTCCCATGAACACAATTCGCAAATCACTCTTTATCATTGTCAATTATCAATTATCAACTTTCAATTAGGGCGAAGCCCGTCTGTCCGCCTAATCTTGGCTAAAGTCATGAACCATCTTACGATACATATCATACACGCGCTTTCTGGAGATATACCCCTTCAGGTTACGCTCTCCATCCAGCACAGGGAGCCAATCGGCACGTGTCCTTTCAAACGTCCGCATCACATCTGCCATCGGAGTACCGTCGGTCAGTACGGCGGCAGGAGCCGTCATCAACTGGTTTGCCTTGAAATGATGGTATAGTTCCGTGCGGAATACCACATGACGAATCTTCGTGATGTTGACCTCGCCCAGCAACATACCTGCGGCATCCACTACTGGCAATACACTGTTTTTTGAACGGCTAATCTTATGTACCATCTGTCCCAGTTCCATATCAGGGTCTACTGCCTGATAGTCGCGATCGATGACTGAATCAAGACTCATCAGCGTCAGTACAGCATGGTCGGTATGATGCGTAATCAGTTTTCCCTGACGGGCAAGACGCATACCATAGATACTATGCGGTTCGAAGATGATGATAGTCAGGTACGCAAAAACGGAGACTATCATCAGCGGCATGAACAAGTTATAACCACTGGTTATCTCCGCAATCAGGAAGATGCCCGTCAGCGGGGCATGCATCACACCCGACATCACACCCGCCATACCCAACAGGGCGAAGTTCTTCTCCGGCACATAGACACCAATCTGGTGCATGTTCCACAAGCGGGAGAACAGGAATCCCGTAAAGCAACCAATGAACAACGAGGGTGCGAACGTACCACCGCAGCCACCTCCGCCGTTCGTAGCACTGGTGGCAAACACTTTCGTGAAGAGCACCAATGCCAAATAACCTATCAGGTATTCCGTATGTCCGTAGAAGAGCGAGTTGTCTAATATCTGGTTCCAGTCGGCCTCCGTCTTACCGTTCAGCAGCAGGTTGATGGAGTGATAGCCCTCACCATAGAGCGACGGAAAGAGGAAGATCAATGTACTCAGGATGGCACCACCTATCAGCAGTCGCACGTAGGGTTTGTCCTTGAAACGGGCAAACATATCCTCGCAGGCATTCATTGTACGGATAAAATAGAGACTCACCAGTCCACAACAGATACCCAGCAGGATGGTGGCAGGCACTCGCTGCACCGTCCAGTCACTGTCGAGATGGAACGAGAACAGCACCGCATTACCACTGAAGATATAGGTGAAGCACGTCGCCGTCACACACGAGATAAGGATGGGCAATAGGGATGCCATCGTCAAATCGATCATCAACACTTCCAACGTAAACACCAGTCCTGCTATCGGTGCCTTAAAGATACCAGCAATAGCACCGGCAGCACCACAGCCCACCAGTGTCATCAGCGTCTTGCTATCGAGTTTGAACAACTGTCCCAAATTACTACCAATGGCAGAACCCGTCAACACGATAGGTGCCTCGGCTCCCACTGATCCACCAAAGCCGATGGTAATCGCCGATGCAATGACCGACGACCATGTGTTATGGGGCTTCAGTCGTGATTTCTTCGAGGAGATCGCATAGAGGATACGGGTGATGCCATGCGAGATATTATCCTTCACGATATGACGGACAAAGAGCGATGTCAGATAGATACCGATGACGGGATAGACCAGATACAGCCAGTTATAACTCGTCACGGAGAACTGTCCCGTCAACAGGGCAACAATCTGGTTGATCATCCCATGGAGGATATAAGCGGCTACGGCGGCAAACAGACCGACAAAGAAAGCGAGCACCAACAGGAACATCCTGTCGCTCACATGCTCTACCCGCCATTCGTGCAGGCGTTGCAACCATGTCGGTCTCTCCATTCTTTCTGTTTGTTGTTCCATTAGCAGGTACAAAGGTACGAAAAAGGTACGAATAAGTGAGTAAAATTCAAAGAAAAAACTTGGGTTTTCGCTTTTCTTTCACTATCTTTGCAACTAAATAAGTAGAGAAAGTCGGATTGACATAAACATATTACAATGAAAAAACATATTGTCATCGTAGAGATTCTCTCCACGGGATTCAATTACGTGGAGGACGTATTGGCTCGTGGCTACCAGCCCATAGTAGTAGAAGCACTGTATCCTGGAACAGAAGAGGATCGTGCACTGTTTCAGGAGGCTCAGAAGATAGCACGTCAGCGACTTCCTGAGGGCACTCCCTGTATTAGGGCGAATAAGGATTACAACGTTATTCTGGAACAGGTACGTGCCTACGATCCTGTGGTCGTTGTGGCAGGCAGCGAGTTCGGTGTCGAACTTGCCACGCATCTGAGTTCCGACCTCGGTCTTCCCGGTAACCCATGGTCCATCATCGGCAAGATGACGCGGAAGAACGAGATGCAGCAGGCACTTGCTGACCATGGCATACGCTACATTCGCGGACAGATTATCCGTAGCGAGGCAGAGGCAGAGGCTTTCTATAAGGAACTTGACACCAAGCACACCGTCATCAAGCGTGCCCGTGGCTCTGGTACGTTGGGGTTGCATTTCTGTGAAGGGTACGACGAGTTGATGGATGCCGTGCGCGAGGAACTCGCCCAGTCTGCGGACGACGAAAACGTGGGCGACATCCTCATGCAGGAACGTATCGTCGGAAAGGAATACATCGTCAACACCGTTTCGTGCGCTGGTAAGCATCGTCTGGTCTCGATGTGTTTCTATGACAAGTTGCAAATGAACGGTAGTAATATCTACAATTACATGGAGACGGTGAACCGTCTAGATGTTGGTGATTCCGCCATCGTACGCTATGCCTACGACGTGCTGGATGCTATTGGTATCCAGTATGGTCCCGTACATGGAGAATATATGGTAGACGAGAAGGGTCCTGTGCTTATTGAAGTCAACTGCCGTCCTATGGGTGCCGGTCAGACACGTCAGTACTTGGAAAAGATATTTGGTCAGCATGAGACGGATTCCGCCCTTGATGCCTACCTTGATCCTGTCAAGTTTGAGCAGGAACGCTTGAAGCCATACCGTCCACTACGTAAGGGCATGATCAAATTGTTTATCCTGCCTGACGACGTCACGCTGGATTCTGCTCCCGTCCTTCAACTAGTACGCCAGTTGCCCAGTTACTTCTACAGTGTATTCGATCGACTGGGACGTGATCCTTTCCTGTCCCATACACGTGATTTAGAAACCACTGGTGGTGTCGTCTATCTGGTTCATGACGATGAACGTGTGGTAAAGGAGGATTGTGCCTTCCTACACATACTGGAGATGAAATATCCTGAGATGCTGTTCAACCAATTAAAGCCAGAGACTTCTATCCATGCTCCACGCATTCCGCTCGATGTACTCATGAAAGAAACCGGCTGTCATGGCAGCACATTGGTGTTCAGCGACACGGAGACAGAGGCTCCTGGTGCTGTCGTTATCAACGGCAAAGGTCTGTCCTCCGCATACGACTGTTACAACAATATCCTTCTTGACCTTAGTCGCCCCGAGACCTTTGCAGACATGGAGAGTGTCACCCAACAGATTTTTATGTTTCTGAGTAAAGTGCGTGAGGGCGGTCGTGTGCTGGTGCCAGAGAGTACATTCTGCCACCTGCCTTACGGTGCTGCAGGCATGGAAATCCTGCTCCGTGCCCATGGTCTGCGCATCGAAGCCCCTCTTGCAGGCAAAGGCAGACTGCTCATTGCCTCCGCCTGACGGCGTCGCTGATGATGATTTTGATTATTTACGGATAACGGTCACCTCGCCGTTCTCCCTCAGTCGGATGATGCTCGAAGGTTTGTGCGGCTTATGCTCCTGACGGCGCGACCAGCATACATAATCAACCGCCTCGATGATACGCGGGTCGATGTCGCAATAATTCTGGGCGGCAGGCTCACCGCTGATATTCGCCGAAGTAGAGACCAATGCCTTTTGGAATCGGTAGCAGAGTTCCTTCGAGAAAGGCTCGTTGGTAATACGAAGCGCAATGCTGCCATCCTCTGCAATGAGATTCTTTGCAAGGTTTACGGCATCGTCAAGAATCAGCGTCGTGGGACGAGCCGTTTCGGCGACGGTATCGCCGGGAACACCCTGCAGGCTGTCAATCAACTGCCACGCCACATCAGGCACTTGTCGCACATACCGTTGCAGACGGGCATCCGAGTCGACCAGACAAATCATTGCCTTCGAATCGTCACGCTGCTTGATGTCATACACTCGCTTTACCGCCTCTTCATTGGTAGCATCACAACCGATGCCCCACACTGTGTCCGTTGGATAGAGAATTACCCCACCCTTCCGCAGCACTTCTACTGCATTCTTGATATCTTGTTCTCTTGTCATTAGAACTCTGAGGTGAAATGGAACTTGATATGCTTGAAGTCCTCTTGCGCCATACTGAGTACATAGCCTGAGTCGGCAAGGAAGACATCACGACCTTCCTTGTCCTTCGCCATATACTGGTACTTGCGCTTCTTGAAGTTCTCCAACTCCTTGTCGTCGTCGCTCTCTATCCAACACGCCTTGTAAAGATGAACGGGTTCCCAGCGGCATTTAGCATTGTATTCGTTCTCCAAGCGATACTGGATGACCTCGAACTGCAGTTGTCCGACGGTACCCACAATCTTACGACCGTTGAACTGGTTGACAAACAACTGGGCGACACCCTCGTCCATCAACTGGTCGATACCCTTCTGTAATTGCTTTGCCTTCATCGGGTCGTCATTCTCAATATACTTAAAGAGTTCGGGTGAGAACGAAGGCAGTCCGCGGAAATGCAACTGTTCACCCTCCGTGAGGGTATCACCTATCTTAAAGATGCCGTTGTCGGGCAGACCAACGATATCTCCAGGCCACGCCTCATCAATGGTAGACTTGCGTTGCGCCATGAACTGCGTAGGCGACGAGAAGCGCAATGTCTTGCCCTGACGCACATGCAGATAAGGCTGGTTGCGCACGAACTTACCCGAGCATACCTTACAGAAGGCGATACACGAGCGGTGGTTGGGGTCGATATTGGCAGTGATCTTGAAGATGAAACCAGTGAACTTCGGCTCGTCTGGCTTCACCATACGCTCCTCTGCCTTCGTATCACGAGGACTC
>Ga0310690_10005940_pt1 | contig 16282 bp, 18 predicted proteins | sample AusTroGonzalo_MG_2_FD_207661 | JGI IMG/M metagenome (GOLD analysis project Ga0310690, IMG submission 207661) | Bovine rumen microbial communities from tropical cattle in Woodstock, Queensland, Australia - Gonzalo_04 (v2) (version 2) | ecosystem: Host-associated > Mammals > Digestive system >... | reverse complement strand
AGCGCCGATTTACCCCCGTGCAAAATGTCAAGGGGGTGTGTCCAAGGAAAAAATTATGGATAATATTTCTGCTGATAATTCGTTGAACGGAATCGAACTATTTATAAAAAAACAGGCCAAGGAAACACGCCGGATCAAGAGCATGCTCAAGAAAGCTGGAGTCTCTCCGGAGCATATCGGAATATTGTTACCGGTCATAGAAAACACTGCGATGCTCAAGATCAAAATGGACGAGATATCAGGTCTCTTGACTGAGGCTGAGCCTGTCAGTGAATATGATCACGGCGGTGGCCAGTCCGGATGGAAGGAAAATCCGACGTTCAAGGTCTATGATACGCTGTGGCGCAATTACATGCTTGGCATGAACAAGATCCTGGATGCACTTCCGAAGCGAGCTGCCGAGAGAGAGCGCAGAGCGGAAAAGGCTCAAAACGTGTTGGAGATAGTTAGAAGCAGACATCAGAAAGAATCATGAAAGGATCTCAGGAGCCAAGAATAAAAATAGAACCAAAGAGGAGCAGCACCGATGGCGAGGATGCTGCTTTTCTTATGGCGGAATATGGCAACAGGTTGGATGATTGGCAGAAGATCATAATAGACTGTTGGCTAGGCAAAGACAAGAACGGTAAGTACAATGTGACAAGTGCCGGGTTATCTGTTCCGAGGCAAAACGGAAAGAATGTCTGCCTCGAAGCCAGGGAATTCTTCGGGCTTGTTATTAATGGTGAAAAGATACTACATACAGCTCATCAGGTGAAGACTTCGAAGAAATCGTTCAGACGTCTGGCGGCAATGTTCACAGACAAGAAGCATCCTGAGATCACAGATATAGTTGAAACAATCAGATATACGAATGGTGAAGAGTGTATCATGCTTGAAAATGGCGGAGTCATTGAATTCTCTGCCAGATCGAGGCAGGCAGCCAGAGGATTTGATGGAATCTCTCTTGTTGTGTATGACGAAGCTCAGGAGCTGACGGATGATCAGACAGAAGCAATCATGGCAACGCTGGCAGCATCCAAGACAGGTACCAGACAGATCATATATACGGGAACACCTCCGTATCCGGGATGCCCCGGAACGGTATTCCGCAGAAGGCGGACGATGTGCATGACCGATGCCGGCCCGCATGATTCATGGCATGAATGGAGCGTGGATGCTGACAACATCCAGGAGATCAAGACTGAGGATCGCTCTCTCTGGTATATGTGCAATCCTGCGATGGGAATATGGCTTTCGGAAGATTTCACCGCTGAAGAGCATAGAACACTCAATACAGACGGATTTTCAAGAGAACGATTGGGCTGGTGGAGCCCTGAGTTCAAAACCGTGGAAGATTTTGTCATCGATAAGGATACATGGAATAAATGTGCATCCAATGATGATAAGCCTGAAGGAAAAACAGCTTATGGTGTTAAGTTCACACCGGATGGATCTGTTGTATGTCTGTGTGGAGCTGTTATCCCTGCAGAAGGAAAAGCGAGGATATCGCTTATTGAAATAAAACCGACAGGATACGGGATCCAATGGCTTGCTGATTGGTTGAATGCCAGATATAGCAAAGCAGCATGTGTGGTTATTGACGGTCGAAATGGTGTTGATGTGCTTGTTGATAAGATATCTGACACATGGAAGATAAAGGGCTCGGTTATAAGACCGAACGCACAGAACATGATAGCTTCTGTCGGTATGTTATGCGAGGCGCTTCATGAGCAGTCGGTAACATGGCATGAAAAGCAGGATATACTTGCTGACAGCGCAACTACTTCTACAAAACGTAAGATTGGCGGAGGTTTTGGTTTCGGCGGAGAACATTCGGCGCCGATCGAAGCCTGCGCATTGGCATATTGGGGAGCAAAGACCTGTAAAAGGGATCCAAGCAAAAAGATGAGGATAGGATAATGTTGGATTTAACTGTAGCAAACATAGCTGGATTGGATGAGGGAGAACGAGAGAAGCTTTCTAAGCTTATCGATGTATTTAATCGTCATTGCACGAAGAATGCGGAAAAGGACAAGTATTACGAAGGCAAGATATCTCTGAATGATGTCAATCTTGGCATAGCTCTTCCGGACGGAATGCGCAAACTAGAGATCGGATGTGCCTGGGGAGCCAAGACTGTTGATGTGCTGGCAGCACGCTCCATGTTCGATGGATTTGTCGGACTGAACGGCGAGGAGATAGCAGGCCTCGATGAGATCGTTATCAAGAACAAGCTGGAATATGAATACATGAAGGCATGCCGCGATGAGTTGAAATACGGCTGCACATTCGCAACTATGTCAAAGGACACGGATGGTGGATGTAAGATACGTTTTCATTCTCCAAACTCGGCAGCTGCTTTATGGGATGGTGAGAAAAACAGGATTGATTGTGGATTTGCGATCATAGATTCAAAATACGACAATACTGATGACACATGGAAGCCATCGCTCATCAATTACTATACAGATGATGCAATATGGATCCTGATCAGGAATGATTATCAGTGGAAGGCAGAGAAAAAACCTCATATCATGGGAAGACCTCTCATGGAAGCGCTGATCTGGAATGCAACGAGCAACAAACCTTTCGGCAGATCAAGGATCAAGGAGCCTGTCAGGAGACTGATACAAGGTTACGTTCGGACCATCGCAAATGCAACCATTGGTCTGGAATTTGCAACAAGCCCGCAGAAATACCTTCTCGGTGTCACGGATGATCAATATGAACAGATAATCAACCAAAAGTTCAAGCAATATGTAGGTTCTATCATAGCATCGACTCAGAATCCCGAAACAGGAACGAATCCTCAGTTCGGTCAGCTGGCTCAGGGTAATATCGGTCCGCATGTTGAGATGGTACGAATCCTGGCAACACAGTTCAGTGCTGCAACAGGTCTTACTGTCACTGATACCGGAGTTGTTAATGATGCCAATCCGACATCCTCTGATGCAATACTGGCTCAGAGTCAGACACTGGTCACCATGGCTGAGCAGCTCAATGCCGGTAATGGTGATGCTTTAAGAACTATTGCCCTGATGGCCATAGCGATCGCGAATAATAAGTCAATAGATGATCTTGATGACAGCGAAAAAGCGGTCATAGCACATTTTAAGAATCCTGCGATGCCTTCTGTAGCTGTTACGGCAGATGCTGCCATCAAAATAGCATCCGCAAGACAGGAATTCGCTGCTACGGATGTATTTCTTGAGATGATCGGCTTCAATCAGGCAGATATCAGAAGGATAAGAGCTCAGGAGCAGAGGGCAAGAGGCATGAGATTCCTTGAAGAATTAGAAGAGACTGAACAGGATGAAAATACCGGCGAAGGCGTGGGTTAATTACGTCAATGGACTGAACAGAATAAACAAAGCAGCAACAGACAAGGTTGGAGAATACCTTAACAGTCATCCTCTTCGTGGTACCGAAGATATGCGGGGACTTATAGACTATGCATATTCCATATCCACAAAGTACGGAGAAGCTGCGGCAGCTCTGGCATGTGAGATGTACGATGCCATCGGTGCCGGTTCCGGTGAGATCCTTCAACCGGCGGAGCCTGCACCTACTCCAAGATACGGAGAGGTTGCGAAGACGGTCCAGGGAACAGCCAAATACAATAATCCCAAGCTGGTATCAAATGCAGTCGGAAGGCTGGTCAAGCGTACAGCAGCAGATACAACACTGAATAATGCAGAACGAGATGGAGCACAGTTCGCTTGGATACCTCATGGCGATACATGCTCCTTTTGTATAGCACTGGCATCCAGAGGCTGGCAATACATGTCCAAGGATGCAAGAAAGAACGGTCATGCTGAACATATACATGCCAACTGTGACTGTGAATATGCCATTCGATTCGACAAAAAGACCAATTATGAAGGCTATGATCCTGACAAGTATCTTGATATGTATGAGAGCGCTGAAGGAAAATCTTCGCAAGATAAGATCAATTCGATGCGTCGAAAATATTATGAGGAAAATAAAAACAGAATCAATGCGTTAAAAAGAGATGCATATGAAAACAAAAGAATAAGAAAAGCCTTGGATTCTATTGAATCAGAAGATGTCACTAATATATATATCGAAAATGCCAAACCAGGAATAGGAATTAAAACAAAAGAAAATGAGTTTAGAGACGTAGATGGTGAAGAAAGTATGGCAAATTGGATATTTGATACTTTTGGTGGAGATATAATTATGTTGGCAGATAACAATGATGATGGAGAGTACAATCCAGATTATCTATGGAATGGGAAATTGTGGGATTTAAAAACACCGAGAACTGAATCTGAAGTTACTTTAGAAAAACGAATTAGACATGGTATAAATCAAATAGAAATAAATACGGGTGGAGTTATATTAGATTTTTCTAAGTCAAAACTCAGTCTCCCAGACGGCATTATATTAACAGATAAATATGGGAGAAAAAGAGCAAAGAAAACAACAGATTTTCTACTTAAGAAGAATGCTAAGTACGTGGTGATTAGGGTAAAAAAATAACATCGCGCCCTCGCTCAAGTGAACCAGAACACGATGTTATTAACAGATATATCTAATTATTTTATAACATAATTTTGATATATTATCAAGAGGATATATATGAATTACATGATCCATGCTTGCGAAGCCAGGATGTGGTATGTGGATGAATTCCTCATTCCGTCCATGGTAGAGCAGGGAATCAATAGAAATGACATAGAGGTTTGGTGTGACACAGATCACGTCGGATGCCTGCAGGCAACTCTTGACAGCTTTGAGTCCTGTGGAAGCAGGCCGGGAGGAACATGGCATCTTCAAGATGATGTGGCGATAAGCAGAAGTTTTGCTCATATAACAGCTGATCATGATGATGGAATAGTACATGGCTTCTATTTCAGACATATTGACGAGGCAGATCTTCATCCCGGGAAAACGTCTGTCATGAAAATGGGATATTCATTTCCGTGCTGCAGAATACCGAACTACATAGCCGGAGAGTTCGTCGAATGGTATAAGACTGAAGGACAACACCGGGAAGAATATCAGGAATGGATTCGGTTGAGGAAACATGTAGACACTTTTTTCATAGATTTCTTGCGAGAAAAACATCCGGACAAATTCATTTACAACTTAAAACCAAGTATAGTCGAACATGTAGATTATCTGGTTGGAGGATCCACAGTGAATAAATGGAGGATCGTTCCGGCACGGGCAACATATTTCGAAGACTACGACATAATTGAAAAATTAAAAGAAAGAATTGCACATCGAAACTGATGTGCTTTTTTATTGGCAACATGTGCCTAAACATGGATTGAACTCATAGGAGGTAGAAATGGAAACTGTTAATCAGGAAGCAACGAATGCCAGTACTGAAACTGGCGAAAAGACATTTACTCAGGCGGAGCTTAACGCTATCGTCGAGGACAGACTTAAGCGCGACCGAGCTAAGTATGCGGATTATGAGGAACTCAAGACCAAGGCTGCGGAGTATGACAAGCAGACTGAGTCTAATAAGACAGAGCTTCAGAAGGCAACAGAAAAAGCTACTAAGCTTCAGGCGGAGCTTGACAGGCTGAACAAGGACAATGAGATCCGTGCGGCGCGTGATAAGGTGGCAAAGGAGATGAATGTGCCTGCAGATCTGCTCACAGGTGAAAATGAAGAAATCTGCAAGGAGCAGGCGAAAGCCATTCTCAATTTTGCAAAGCAGACCGGTTATCCGAGTGTAAAAGACGCAGGAGAGTCCGGCGGCGGTGGAAAAGTAACGACCAGAGATCAGTTCGCTGACTGGTTCAATAAACAATAGGAGGAATTATTATGGCAATATCAGGAAGTGGAGTAGCCACAAACAGAAGTCACATTCAGTTACCAAATGAAGTATCTTCAGAGATACTTGCAAAAACTCAGGAATCATCAACAATCATGAAGCTCGCAAGACAGATATCTCTTCCCGGAAGAGGACTGCAGATCCCTGTAATTGCAAGCGATCCTACAGCTTCATGGGTATCAGAGACAGGTCTTAAGCCTGTATCAAATCCCTCATTCGACAAGAAGATCATGCAGGCTCATAAGCTCGCTGTTATCGTACCATTCTCAGATGAGTTCAAGCGTGATGCAAGAGCTCTCTACGATGCACTTATTGAAAGGCTCCCGAACGTGCTGGCAGCCAAGTTCGACAACACAGTATTCTTCGGTCCCGAAGAAGGCACAACGCTTGCAAATTTCGATAACTTCTCAAATGTTACCACACAGAGTCTTCAGAGCTCAGTATATGGTGGTCTCGTAGCAGCGGATATCGACATCTCAGAAGAAGGTGGTATCCTTAATGGTTATGTGTTCTCACCCCAGGGCAAAGGTATGCTGCTTAATGCTCTGGATAAGCAGGACAGACCGATATTCATCAATTCTGTATCTGATGATGCTGTTCCGAAGATTCTTGGTGCAGCTACATACTTCACAAAGGCTGCTTACAAGGCAGGTACGGCAGGAACAGGCTCAGGTTCAAGCGCAGGTGATCCCGATATAGTTGGATTTGCAGGTGACTGGACCAAGGCAATGTACGGAACCGTTCAGGGAGTACAGATCAGCTACTCAGATCAGGCTACGCTTTCAGTCGGAAGCGGAAGCGATGCAACACTTATCAATCTCTTCCAGCAGAACATGTTCGCTGTTCGTGCAGAGATCGAAGTTGGCTTCGTAGCTCAGAAAGAGTACTTCAATGCTCTGACAAGGACGCATGTATCATGATTGCGCTGATCAACAGAGTGACCGGAACTCTTATGTGGGTTGCGGACGATCGTGTGGATAAGTATTTAGCGGCAGGTCACAAGCCTGTCGCTGACCATTCGATGATACCCGGAAAGGCAAAGCCTAAAAAAGAAGTGGCACAGCCTAAAGAGATAATTCCGGAAAAAACAGTAGAGTCTGTTGAGGAGAAACCTGTAAGACAGACAAAAAACAGTAAAACAAAAAAACGAGGTATGGACTATGGCTTACGCTACGGTGGATGATGTACAGAGTCGGTTGAATTTCACAATGAGTACAAGCGAAAGAAATGTATGTTCCACACTGCTTGATGAGGCAGCTCTTATAATAGACGCTTATAACGTCAATGCCAGTGCAGACAATAAAAAGACTGTATCCTGCAGAATGGTTGCCAGAGTGGTCGGAAATTCAGACAGCGATGGTGTTCCTGCAGGCGTATCACAGGGAAGCATGTCAGGACTTGGTTATACGCAGAGTTGGACTATGAGCTCCGGTGGCAGCGTCGGAGAACTGTACATTTCAAAACTTGAGAAAAAACTGCTCGGATGTTCAGACAAGATTGGAACATATAGTCCGGTTGAAGAATTGGCGGTGAATGATCTATGAAAGGTATGACGATTCAATATATCAAGAAGACTCTCACGGGTTATGATGATTATGAAAATCCGGTCTATACAGAGGTCAACGAAAACGTCGATGATGTTCTTGTCGGTGAACCGTCCACAGAAGAAAAGGTGTCAACCTTCGAGATGTATGGAAAACACATAGTATATACCCTGGGAATCCCGAAAGGCGATACCCATGATTGGACAGATGCTGAGATGATCATATTCGGAGACAGGTACAGAAGTGTCGGATTTCCTCAAAAAGGAATAGATGCGAATATACCGCTCAGATGGAATCAAAACGTAAAGGTGGAAAGATATGGCTAAGACCGAGGTCAAGTTAAACATATCCGGGCTCAGAAAGATGAGACAGTCACAGGAGATGCTCGATCTTACTGAGAAGTATGCACAGAAGTATGGCGGTGATACAAAAAGCTTTATAGGCTTTGACAGAGCCAAGACCATTGTATACGGAAAGGGTAACAAAAAATGATCGAAGTACTTATCAAAAACTATCTTAAGACAAAACTTAATATACCGATCGGCTTTGAAACACCCAAGACCAAGCCATCAACATATGTGATCATACAGAAACTTGATGGTGGCAGATCAAATATGGTCGATTATGTGACGTTAGAATTTGTTGCCATATCAAATAACTACCTAAATGCAGCTACGACATGCAGGCAAGTCAAGAAAGCCATGTACGATGCTGTAGAACTTAGTTACATCGCTGGCGTAAAGACCGGCGGTGAGAGTCAGGGAGTACGGGGAACATCTTCAGAATATGAAAGCTCATGCATCTTCAATATTACCTATTATGACGAGGAGGAATAAAAATGCCGAATAACATGACTAACAATGCCAGCAATGTTACTGCCGGCAAGCCTAAAGTTACCGGAGCTATCTTTTCGGCACCGATAACGGCTACAGTACCTACTAATGCTTCTTCGGCATTGTCATCAGACTTCACATGTCTCGGATATGTGTCTGAGGACGGTGTCGAGAATTCAAACGACATGGATGTATCCAGCGTTAAGGCGTGGGGTGGTGTGATCGTGCTCAGAACGCTCAATGAGCAGAGTGATGATTTCAAACTTACACTTATCGAAGCTGAAAACGTCGATGTACTTAAGACTGTATATGGTGACAGCAATGTATCAGTTGACGGGTCCGGGAATATAGCAGTAACAGTTAAGCCCGAAGATCCGGTTGAAAAGATTTGGGTTATTGAACTTGCACTGAGAAATGGTGAAGCCAAGAGGATAGTAATACCTAAGGGAGCGATCACGGCAAGGGAGGCTATAACATATAACGATAGCGATCCTGTAGGATATGGAATTACTATCAGCGCATATCCGAACTCTTCAGGTGAGACTCATAAGGAGTACATCACTGCTCCGTCAAGTACAGTAACGACATTCACGGTAACATTTAATGTGGATAGCGGTTCAGAAGTACCTTCACAGACGGTCGTAAGCGGAAATATGGCCACAAGACCTGTTAACCCGACAAAGGATGGATATACTTTTGCCGGATGGTATTCTAATGCTGGCAAGACCACTGAATATGATTTCTATGCACCGGTAACAGCAAATACGACGATCTACGCTAAGTGGACATCGTAATGAGGAGGAAAACAGATGATAGTCAAAGGACAGACCAAGAGTGGCATACAGTTTCAGCTTGATGATAACATCAAGGATGATGCAAGATTTATATTTATTATGAGCAGGCTTCAGACTGACGAGATGAGAGAGAATCCTCATGAGGCTTTGAAAGTCTTAAGGAGTCTTTTTAATCTCATATTTGGAACGGATGAGGCAACAATGACGTTCATGGATGCAGTTGCAACAGCCCATGGTGGCATATGCTCTGTAAAGAATCTCATTTCTGAGATAAATGAGATGTTCGAGGCTATCAACGCAAAAAACTCCTCATCCTCGCCCGAATGATCGCGAAAGGCGAGGATGAACTTATCTGCGATCTTGCAGAAACTTATCACATTATGAACTATAGAGAGTTGCAACCGACAGTGGTTGCAACTCTTGCTATAGGGCTAAGTGATGATTCGAGGATTAAGCGAAAACTTGCAGGACAGAAACTTACATTCAATCAGATAATAAACACTCTGATGCTGGATGATCTTAACTTAAATATCTGGACTAAGACAAAGGATGCGGCCAAAGGCAGAAACAAACCGAAGAGCCTGTACAAGATGCTCACAGAACCTAAAAAGGAAAAAGAGGATTTGAGAACATTTGACAGTATAGAGGATTATGAAGCCTGGAGGCGGAGCATGCAGGGAGAATGACATGCCGGAAACAATAGGAACCGCGTATATACAAATAGAGCCTTCCACTAAAGGAATCAAGGGCAAACTTAATGATGAATTCAATGATGCCGGAAGTTCTGCCGGTAAATCGTTCGGAGGCGGCTTTGGTTCTGTTGTTGGAGGAATAGGAAAGATCGCAGCAGGAGCTGTGTCAGCAGGTGCAGCTGCGGTATCGACCATGGTCAAGGGTGCCATTGACAGTTATGGCGAATTTGAACAGCTTGAAGGTGGTGCCAAGCTGATGTTTGGCCAGGGCTATGATTATATAGCTCAAAAGGCAGCTACAGCATTCAAAGATGTACAGATGAGTCAGAATGATTACCTGACACAGGTAAACGGATTAGCTGTAGGATTAAAAACTGCTTTGGGCGGAGATGAACGTGCGGCGGCTGAACTGGCTGACAAAGTCGTTAAGGCAGAAGCAGATATCGTAGCCGCAACCGGTAATTCTCAGGAAGCTGTTCAGAATGCATTTAACGGCATAATGAAAAACAATTTCAGTATGCTTGATAACCTTGGCCTGGGTATCACTGCGACCAAGGCAGGCATGCAGGAAGTTATTGATACTGTCAATAAGAAAAACGAAGAAGCCGGACATGCTACAAATTATGTATTGGACAATGTTGCTGATTGTCAGGCGGCACTCATTGATTATGTTCAGATGCAAGGCATGGCGGATTATGCAGCTACTGAAGGAGCGGATACAATACAGGGTTCACTTGCATCAATGCAGGCTGCATGGCAGGACCTCCTGACAGGAATGGCCAATGATGAGGCAAATCTACCAAAACTTATAGATAATCTGGTATCGACTGTGGGTGCATTTGCCGACAATATTATTCCCGTAATCGAAACAGCTGTTGAAGGAATCAGTACACTTATAGCAAGGCTTGCTCCTGTCATAGCTGCAGAGCTTCCAAAGTTGATACAGAGTACTCTGCCCGGATTGCTGGATGCAGGCGTTAAGGTTATAGAAGCTCTCTTTCAGGGATTACTGGATGCCCTACCTTCATTGTTCCCATCTATAGTTGATGCATTACTGTCTGTAGTAACGATGCTTAACTCCATGCTTCCTCAGCTGGTAGAAGCGTTAACACAGATATTGTTGCAACTTGCTATAGGTATAGCTGATGCTCTGCCTACTCTGATACCTGCGATCGTTGAAAGCATATTGATAATCGCACAATATCTTATCGATAACATAGATATTCTGCTTGATGCTGTATTGCAGATCATGACCGGAATCGCGGAAGGAATTCTGGCAGCGTTACCTATGATCATATCCAAGCTTCCTCAGTTAATAACAGCGTTGATCAATGCGATCATTGCATCCGGGCCAAGCTTTGTTGAAGCCACTTTTGATATATGCATGTCAGTGATTCAGGCTGTTGTTGATTCATTTGTACAGCTTCTTGCAGATATATTCGGATTCGGAGATACCCTGGGAACATCTTTGGGAGAAATCGGTTCCAATATTATGAACGGTATAGTGACCTGGCTGCAGCAGCTACCTAACAATATGGCTTATTACGCAGGTTTGGCTGTAGGAGAAATGATCCGTTTCTTTATTGAACTGCCGGGAAAACTTGATGAGATATGGAACAAGGTAGTCCAGAATATGATCATGTTTGGTCTTAAACTCATAACTGAGATTCCGCAGAAGTTTCAGGAATTAAAAGAAAATATAGTTGAAATCATAAAAGAACTCCCAGACCGTTTATTTGAGATAGGCAAGGAAATAGTGAATGGCCTGTGGAATGGTATCAAAAGCAACTGGACAGGACTTGTTGAAGGTGGAAAAGGACTGGTCAACAACTTTGTTAGTGGTTTCAAGCAAGGCTTAAAGATTGGATCTCCTTCCAAGGTGTTTGAAGAAGAAATCGGTTACTGGATCCCTGCAGGTCTTGCTGAAGGTGTCAATGATGGGTTGGGCCTTATAGATGAAGCTGTCGGAAATATGACCAATGCCGTGATACCTAATATGGATATGGGCGATGTCAACTCATCCATGATGCTTGATCAGGGAGAAGAAGCTGCATCCGATACAGATCTCTTAAGACAGATCCTCGCATTGCTTATGGAATACCTGCCTCTGATCATAGCCGGCATTTCCAGTGGCAGCATTGATATGGATTCTATAGTAAACGGTTTAAAAGAGAGAAATAACATTCACAAGAAGATAACAGGCGGACAGGGACTGCTTGCATAAGGTGAACGATATGGCAATATTCAGTATAGGTGCGAAAGATTACAGTAGCTATGTTGTTGATGAAAGTTATAAGATCAACAGCATTCCACAATATAAATCATGGACAGACGGATATGGTAACAGACACAGAGATCAGCGCCCCGCAAAACACAGTGGCAGCGTTGATCTCTTTTTTAAGAGCATGACTGATTACAGCACTTTCCTGTCAGATCTGGCCACGGCAAAGTATAATGCCGAGAACCAGTACACACTGACAGTAAAAGCCAATAATCTGAATCCAACTACAGAAGTTACTATACATGCCTTCGTGGACTTTGAAGGAAAAAGAGCTCTTAAAGGTGATTTCAGCGAGTATATGGAGAAAGTCACCTTGAAGATCGAGGAATCATAAGATGCAGATTTCAGAAGAACTTAAAGAAAAATTTGTTGACAGAGACGGAAAAAAACTCCTCACGCTTTACTTCCCGGAATTAAATCTGACACTCGAAGGCGATCATTTCTATGACGATTCGATGTCTCTTGAGGAGTATCTGCTTGACGGAAGCTCCATAGAATTTGTCGGATGTCTCAGTTCAGCTTTTTCAATAGAATTACATGATGTATCAGCAAGCCTTAAGGGTAAGAGAATAGAAGCTTCTATCACTATAGAAGGATTTGAAGATGAAGAAACAATTCCGCTTTTCAACGGATATGTTGATTCAGTCAAGACAAGGCTTGAGGACAGTTGGAAAGCAATAACCTGTTATGATGACCTGTATTCCAAGGCTTCTGATATTGATATAGCGGACTGGTATAACACATTACTTCCGACCGACTCGTCAACAGTCACAATGCTTAATTTTCGAAACAGTCTCTTTACAGAACTTGGCATCACTCAGGAAGAAACGGAACTCCCGAATGATGATCTTGTGATCAAGAAGGAATACGATCCTAAGACGCTCAATGCTCTGAAAACTATCAAGTCAATTTGTCAGCTCAACGGTGTATTCGGCATCATGAACCGTGATGGCATATTCGAGTATCGAGGCCTTTCCGGAATCACATACAGTCTCAATCCTTCAGAAGAAACAAATCCGGGAGATGAGACATATCCGGGTGTTTTATCTGACGAAGAAGAGTCCATACCTTTGTATATGGACATGAAATATGAAGATTTCGATGTATATGCCATTAACAAGGTCCTTTTAAGAGACAGCGAGGATGATTCGGGTGTCTCTTATGGAACCGGTACAAATGTATACATCGTTCAGAATAATATGTTTGTCTACGGCCTTAGTGCTGAGACAAAAGCAACTATAGCCAGAAACATATACAGCAATGTTGCAGGATTCGGATATAAGCCGTTTGATGCGACTAATGTCGGTTATCCTTTCCTTGAGGTCGGGACCAGGATTAATTATATGGTTCAGGACTATACCAGCGGAAGCGGTACCTTAGTCGAAGTATCATCTTTTGTCCTGAATCGGAGACTCAAAGGTATCCAGCAGCTTATAGATAGTTATAATGCTGCCGGAGAAGAGTATCAGAAGGCATTCATTACTGATCTGCAGGCCCAGCTGGATACTATCAAGCGAAACAGTGTCAATCCAGACGATTATTACACCAAGGATGACATGGACACTATGATGAGCAGTTATATGCCATTGGAGACAGCTGAGGAAGCTATAACAGAGATTACGGATACGGCGCTTGCTCAGATGACACAGCCCACAACACTTGCAGTACAGAGTGTTTACACATTACCATCGACACGAAACGCAAACACTATATATTTGGTACAAGGCGGAATAATAATACAATGAAGCCAAGAAAAAGAGAAAACCAAAAACAATCAGCCAGGATGGTTTTGAGGAATAACGATCATAGGGATATTATTAAAAACGATGTATATCATAACTTTATATGGGCAAAAACAGCAGATATTAATGATAAGTTAATATGGCAGAAGTACCCTAGAAAAGCCTTGATTGGCGGTGGGTATCATGCACAATGTAATGGTTGGATGGATGTTGAAAGACAGTTTCAGTTTGCTAGACGTTTTACATCAGCCGGAAATAAGGGTATCTTTTATGTTGATGGGTTGATAGTGTTTATCTATCATTATTCTGATAATTCAAGAACATTACTTATTAGTGAAGATGGGATGATATGGAAGGATGTTACAAGAGATTCACAAATAAGTACTCCATTTGTACCATATGAGGATGGCACACAGCCTTTTGGTACTAAAGGTATTTGTAATGTTCAACAGATATATGTTCAAAGTGACCAAAGTGCTGTAATTGTATTGAAATTTGATTATTCTGAAGAATTAGAAAAGTGGGTTTCAACAAAGTCCATAACGACAATGTATAGAGCGGCGGGTGCATGGTGGACATATTGGGGGCCTACTGAAAATGGTGCAATAATAGAATATTGTATAAATACTAACTACGGTCAATATAAAGATGCGTCATATGAGCGTCATTGGTACTTATGGGGATATAATGGTGAAAGAGTTGAAATGTCTTTTGATTTAGCCACTCCATATGTGGCAAGTGCCGGCCCGGCTACTGCATTAACATCAGCGGCTATGTGCGGAAATATCACTTGTAGAATAGCAATAGGAGATAATCCTACACATTGGGGAAGTAGTGAAAGAATAAGAATAATGAATATAACTACTACCCTTGATAATGGGGCTACTTTTTATACGTTTTCACCCGAAGAATATCCAAGATTTAATTATTATGATACGGAGTTTGGAAGAGACGTTAAATGTGGCATATTTGTAAGAGGGGCTGTATTTTATGCTTTATGGAGTACCAATTTTACTGATAGGCAAACAGGGAGACACGCTTATGAAGCAGTGATGTATAAATCAACTAATGGTATTAGTTGGATAAAAGTTGATTTGCCGACATATGTAGAAGTTAATTTAATACATACAGGTGGTGCTTGTATTGGTAGACGTGCAGAAGATAGAAAACTTAAAATAGCCATTGATCCGCAAAATGCCGGAAGTTATGATTTAAGGTTGCATGATTTAATTCACAGATATGCGTCTTTGAATAATGCCTGTAATCTTATTGATACCAATGAATATAACATTATGTTCAAAGATGGAGAATACAATAAAACAGATTTCTATTTAACTTTGAGAGATCAGAATGGCTATTATGTTTACTTTGACAATGAACAGTTAAATGGTGAAAATTGCTTTGCATGGACAATAGATCCCAATATTTATGATACTGCGGGTGTCACAGGGTTGGCAGACGTGGTACAGGAAGATGATTATTGTGCGCCGGTAGATTTTGGCATGGTTGTAGATGATGCAGATCCTGTTGGGTACAACTATTATATCTGGGACAATGATTCATATACAAAAGTATATAGTACAACTCCTTATACGCATCATTATGTTGTTGTAGTGACTGAGCTTCCGGCACAGGGAGCTGCTAATGTGCTTTACAAAGTTCCTTATTATTTATCAATGACGGATTGGACAGACAATGTAGATTACGGAGAGTGATATGAGTTACACACCTGAATTTACTCCAAAATATGAAGACGGCTGGGAAAACTTACCGATAGAAACAACTCCAATAGTTGCTCAAGCTCTTAATGATTACGATGATGCGCTTGAGCATATTGAGGATTATCTTGCAAATAGTCAGAGTATAAGAGATATCAAGGACATAGATCTGACCGGTTTGGCAAACGGCAATACCATCATATATAACAGTGGATCTAATAAGTTTGTTCCTGGAAATGCAGGAAGTGGTGGATCCAGCAGACTTGCGGAGTTGAATGATGTATCTCTGACAGATCCCACAAATGGCGAAGCTCTTGTATATAACAATGGCACATGGGTAAATGACGCAACGCAGTCAGTAGCAAGAATATACAGTGCTACATGTGATAGCCAAGCAGATGTACAGAACAAGGTTGTAACAGTGTCAAATGACCAGCAATTTAAGCTTGTCAAGGGCGCTGTTATTTTTGTTAAGTTTTCATATACGAACCAATTTTATGCAACAGCAAGCGCACACATAACCTTAAATGTCAACAGCACAGGAGCGATCCCGATATATGCCGGTAATACCAATGCTTTGATTGGCATACAGATTACATATTATGGCAGAGCCAATTTTATCAATCAGTATGTCTATGATGGCACATATTGGGTATGGACAGGTTCAAGTGCAGATAACAACTCTATATATGTCAACAGAGAAGCATTGAGTGGCGGCATAGAGCAGAGCCTAGTTACCACAGGAGAAAAGTATATATGGAATAACAAATCTGATTTTGGTGGAGCTTTCGATGATTTGTCAGACGTACAGTTAACCAATTTGCAAAACGGTCAAGTGCCAAAATACAACAGCACGTCCGGCAAATGGGAAAATGCCGACGATA
>Ga0310690_10005939_pt1 | contig 16285 bp, 11 predicted proteins | sample AusTroGonzalo_MG_2_FD_207661 | JGI IMG/M metagenome (GOLD analysis project Ga0310690, IMG submission 207661) | Bovine rumen microbial communities from tropical cattle in Woodstock, Queensland, Australia - Gonzalo_04 (v2) (version 2) | ecosystem: Host-associated > Mammals > Digestive system >... | reverse complement strand
ACGATGACGAGAACCCCGCAGATACGGGCGATTAATCGGAAAGGAGGTTAGCGTATGAAGAAGAAGTTTCTGGAGATTGCGGTGAAGGTGGTAGTAGCCGCAATGACGGCCTTCCTGACGGCCATCACCACCACGAGTTGCATGGGCAGAGGCCCGTTCTAGAGCCTCACACAGATCGCACAGATCTCACATATAAAAAGGACTGACATCCTTGTGATGCCAGCCCTTTTTCTATCGAATCTTATTCTTAAATCTTATTTCACAGGATACTGAAGGATCATGTCATAGGCAAATTGATACCAATCATCTGCCGGATAGATGCCCTGAACCCAGTTCTTGAACAGACTTGGAACACCCACGAGGCTATATTTGTTGTCGATATCCTGACGCTCGTCGCACCAAATGAAGTCGCACTTCACACCAATCTTACTGGCGATTTCACCCACAGGCGCAAAGAGGTGGCAAGGAAGTCCATTCTTGATGACATAGACGTCGATGCTGTTGGCAATCTCACCGATTGTAGAGCCTGTGTAATCACTTGAAGTCAGTTTGATGGTAACAGGTTGTTTATCGGCACCACTGAGACCCTTGCTCTGAGCATTGGTGTTAACCATGACGTTGACAGGAACGCCGAACAACTCGTGAACTTCCTGGCCTGAGACATAAAGCGGCAGTGTACCACCAGCGGCTCTCAGGATGAGTTCAACGTCATTCTTGGTGTGGTTTTCGGTGGTCTGGGTATAGCGGCGTACGTCGAAGACAACATCGTTGAAGTCGAAGTCGGTGCTCTGACTGACGGTCAGGTCCTCAGCAATCACACGCAACTCTTCCCACTCGTCAACCGGTGGAATGATGATACCGCCACCAGTACCTTTCACCTCGAAGATGACATCGTTATAGTCGAAGTCCTTCCAATCCTCGAAACCAACATAGTTGTTCTCGCCAATGGAGAAGACAGCGGCATGAGGGGTATTGTTATCCGTAATCGCACCGTTGCATGCAGGCAGGTTCCACTGACTCATGCCTGAACTGTGGATGGTAGCATTCAACTCGCCATCGCCATAGTATTCGGGATAATTATGGATGTTCTTCGTCTTGACCTGCCCCCGCTCCACCTTATCGAAGATAGCAATGTCATGACTGTTCTTAAGGTCGACATTGGAAATGATAAAGTTGATGACGTAGTTTGCAGGGAACTCATAAGAAGCCTTACCTGTTGCCTCATCATAATAAACCAGACTGTAGGTGACGTGATGGAAATCCTTCGTGTTATTCCTGCAAATATTCGGATCGGAAATGTAACCGACGGTATATTTCTTCATGCTCTTGATCTGAGCGATACTTGGCTTGGCGCCTGCAGGATAATAATAGTAACTGATCAGGTCGCCGGAACTGGAGTCGTGATAGATGGGGGTCAACGTCACAGGGCCTCCCTTCGTGGTCAGCGAATAACCGGCCTCAGTTGCAGTGGCCAGGTTGTTATGGCCTTCAGGAATCTTCGCCTCAATGGCGGTACGCAACTCTGCCAGTTTGTCGTCAGAGTAAGTCGAGGCAACTGGCTTGGCATTAATCTGATAGAACACGTCAGACCATCCGGAGTTGTCCCACGACTGGTAGTCCTTCAGGAACTCAATCTGTCCATAGGTCACCTGATTGTTTCTGTAGGCATTGCCTGTATTCGTTGCTGCCGTAGCCAACACAGCATTGAAAGTGGGGCCCACATAAGTGGGAGCCGGTGCTGACATATCGGCACGGGTGCGCGCACCTGCTGAAGATCCGAAGCCCCAATCCTGATCAGAAGCGGGGGTTCCAAAGCGAGCCATAAAGGCCTGCTCGTAAGTACTCTTGACATTGTCCTCAACGGCCTGACTGTCGAATTCAACATCATGTGAACAACTTGTGAATGCACTGCAAAGCAGCAATGCGGCTAATCCTGAGAAAAGATTTTTGTTCATACACATTTGATTTAAAAAGTTGATTTTTATTGCTCTGTCTTTAAAATTCTGCGCTTTATCGATCAAAAACGCTGCAAAGTTAGTGAAAAAATCTGAAATCACAAATTTTTCAGGCTATTTTTTTCGATTTGTCTATAATATTTAAGAGAATGGCTGGCGTCATCACGACGTCAGCCATTCATTTACTTAACATTTTCCAATTTTAATTATTAACTGAATTTTCTTATCTTCTTCCGCCGAAGCCACCGCCACCGAAGCCGCCTCCTCCGAAGCCGCCACCGCCACCGAAGCCTCCACGACCACCGCGACCGCCCTGTTGAGGACCACCCTCGCCAGGTGTGAAGCCTCCACGGCCACCACGGTTGTTGCCTCCGAAGAAGTTCATGCGGTAAGTCACGTGCATCATGGCATAACTCGTGATGGCGTTCACCTCACGGTCGGTCCAGCCATTGGCCGTGACATTGGTGGTGAGGTTGGTCTGCTGGTGCAGGATGTCGTACCATTGCAGCATCACCGTGAGTTTCTTGCCACGCAGGAAGGTCTGTGAGAGTTGGGCATTCCACAGCAGTTCGTTGGTATTCATCGTCTCGTCGGTATAACCGCGTTTGCTGAACATGTGGAAGTCGGTGGCGAGTTCCATACCCCAATTGAAGCGGATGTTGGTGTTACCGCCATACTGGAAGTTCCAGGTGGTCAGGTTGTTTGTGGCCTGCAGACGGTTCTCGGTGCGGGCATACGTGGCACGACCGTTGAGCGAGAAGTTGAACATTCTGACGCGATAACTGAGTCGCACCTCGGGCGAGAGGTTATAGGTATGGGTGACATTGCGGTCGGGCACGGCCGTACGGTTCAGGTTGACATAACCCACACGATGGTCGTAGCGTCCGTTGACGGAGCCGCTCACATCCCAGCGGTTCAGCGTGTCGAGACCAAGGTTGAACGACATGGCCATGTTGGCACTCCAGTTACCGTTGATGTTCTCGGGTTTCGAGATGCGTCCACCGGTGGTCTCGTTATAGGTCACGATATTACCGATGGAGTTGCTGGTGATCTGCCAGCCGCCATTGGTGGTGAAACTCCAGTGGGCCTGATTCTTAGGCACGGTGAATCCCATGCTGTCGGTGACGAGTTTCTGCTGGCGCTGCATCTGGAAGTTGAACGACAGGTTCGAGTTGAACGAGGGTTTCAGACCGGCATTACCGGTGGAGATGTTCAGCGGGTTGGTGTCGTCGTAGATCTCGAGCAACTGGGTGATCTGTGGCTGCTGCGACTGACCGCGGAACTGAATCTGGAGATTGGTCTGCTGGTTGAAGCGGTAGCGCATATTCAGCGTGGGCGAGACATTGGTGATGGTTCTGACGGTATCCACAGGCCGTCCCAGATACTGCTGGATGAAGTGCGACTTCTGCGGCTGGATGTTGATACCGACATTCATATTCAGTTTTTCGCGCACCATGCGGAGTTGCACGTCAATGTTTTGGTTATGCTCCGTACGCTCGGAGAAACGGCTCAGGTCTTTCGAGAGATAACTCTCATAGGGATTGTCGAGATAGCCGAACAGGCTTGCCCACTCACGGTAATCGTTGAGCACCTGGGCGAAGGCCTCGTCGGTATAGACGGCGGGGAAGTCGTAGGTCGAGGGGTCGCTCTTCTGATGGCTGTAGTTATAGCGGTAGTTCAGTTGCAGGAACACGCCCTGGGCACCGAACGAGCGCACGCGGTTGCGGTTGCCAAAGGGTCCGCGCTGGATTGGCTGGGTGGAGTCGACCTCAACGGGTTTCGGCTTGAAGTTGAAGAGGGGCTCGGTGTAGGTGAAACCTATCTGATAACTGAAGTTGTCGGTGGGCGACAGCGTGTAGCGGTTGGTCTGATAGGTGGAGTCTTCGCCAAACTGGTTTTTCTGCTGGAAGAGGTGCACGGCCGAGAGGTTGGCGTTCTTGTTGGAGCCATCGCGGTAGTTGATATTTCCGCTGACGGCTATGTTACGGCCTTTCGTTCCGATGCGGCGGTTGAGTTGCAACTGAGCACTGGCATTCTTGTTGGAGCCGTAGCCGAGCGACTTGCCCTCACGGTTGTTGACCACGAGACCCTTTTCGTTCAGCAGTTTGATGCTCCGCTCGCTCAGGGCATCCTCGACATAGTCGAAGGGATTGGCATTGAACGAGGCATTGGTATTGAAGGAACGGCTGTCGTTGGTGGAGAAACTCATGTCGGGACGGAACGACAGCGTGGTCAGCGTGTCGATGGTCCATTGCAGGTTCATGTTGCCCGTCCAACTGTTGTTACGCGAGTAACTCTGACTGATGCTGTTGGAGAAGGCACCGCCACGCGTCTGTACGAAGTTCTCAGAGGCCGAACGGTTCCAGTTGTCAGCATCGTTGCGGGTCCAGGTCACACGTCCGCTCCAGCGCAGTTGGTTACCATTGCGTTTGCGCTGACTCTCATAACTGGCATCGAGGGCAGCTGTCTTGGTCTCGCGCTGACCCTGGTTGTTGCCTCGGCCTCGTCCGCCACGTCCCGAGAAGTTACGGTCGTTGACATTGTTGGCATTGGCCATGAGGGTATAGCGCATGTCACCGAAGGGTTTCATGGCCGTGAGACGGAAACCGTAGCGATTGTCGGTACCATAGCCAAGATCGGGATTGGCCTGTATGCCATTGCGGGCGCTGCGCTTGGTGACGAACTCGAGTGTGAAGTCATCGTTACCATCGTCGATACCCGTCATGCGCGACAGGTCGCTCTTATCGTCGTAGGCCTTCACCTGGTCAATCACATACGAGGGCAGATTCTTCATCACGGCATCGTTGTTGCCCGTCATGAAGTCACGGCCGTCGAGTTTGAACTTACGCACCTCCTTACCGTTGATGCTGATCTTACCATCGTCGTCGATCTTCGCACCAGGCAGGGCTTCCACCAAGGCCTCGATGACCGAACCCTCAGGCACGCGGAAGGCATCGGCATTGTAGACCACCGTATCGTCGCGGATGATCATCTTGGGCAGATTGGCCGTAATCACCGCCTCGTCGAGTTGCACCGAACTGGCTTCCATCGCGATGGTGCCTACAGCAAGGTCCCTACCCCGCTCCTTGTTGACGGCACGATAATAGTGCTTATAGCCAAGGAAGGTGACTTTCACCAGATACTGACCTGCCGACACATTATTAAAGGTGAAGCGACCGTTGTCATCCGAGAGTGCACCGCTCACGAAGGTCGTGTCGAGTTTGCCACCTGTCCGCTGTGTCAGACGATAAAGTTGAATGGTACTCTTTGCCATGGGCGAGTTGTCTTCCTTGTCGATAACACGACCTGACAAACCATCTCTTTGGGCTGCTGCTGTGAGTATGCTCAAAAAGAAAGCAATTAGAATGGTTATAGTGCTGCGTTGGTTCATATACTATTTTAGATACGAAATTTGACAAATGTTTAAAACTTTGCAATGAAATTAACTTTTATTATCATCATAAATAGGTATTTTTCTAAAAAGAAAGCAGAATGCAACCCGATTGCAGAAATATTTTGTGTAACTTTGCAGCAGAATTAGAAAAAGGTCATGAAACTATCGAAGTTAAAGACAGGCGAAAAAGGCATCATCGTCAAGGTGCTGGGACACGGCGGATTCCGCAAGCGCATCATCGAGATGGGCTTTGTCAAGGGTAAGGAGGTCGAGGTATTACAGAACGCACCCCTGCAGGATCCCGTCATCTACAAACTCATGGGCTATGAGGTGTCGCTCCGTCATCAGGAGGCCGACATGATTGAGATTGTCTCTGCCGACACCCCTTTCGAGGCCACCCAGTTTGTCATCTCCGACAGCGACCGCATCCACGAGGACGACTATGTGCGCCATGAGGCCATGAAGGAGCGTCGTACCATCAACGTGGCGCTGGTGGGCAATCCCAACTGTGGCAAGACCTCGCTCTTCAACTATGCCAGTGGGGCGCATGGCCATGTGGGCAACTACAGCGGTGTGACCGTCGATGCCACCGAGGCCCATACCTCGATGTTCGGCTACGAGTTCAACCTCACCGACCTGCCTGGCACCTATTCGCTCTCCTGCTATTCGCCTGAGGAACTCTACGTGCGCGAACATCTCACGGAGAAGATGCCCGACGTGGTGATCAACGTGATCGACGCCTCGAACATCGAGCGCAATCTCTACCTGACCACCCAATTGGTTGACATGAACATCCGCATGGTCTGTGCACTCAATATGTATGATGAGTTTGAGCGGCGTGGCGACCATGTAGACCTCGACACCCTGAGTCATCTCTTCGGTATGCCGATGATTCCCACCTCGTTTAAGAGCGGTGAGGGCGTGAAGGAACTGTTCAAGGCCGTGATCCAGGTGTATGAGGGCACGCACAAGGCCTCGCGACACCTGCACATCAACTACGGTCACGAGATAGAAGACGGCATCGCCCATATCCAGAAATACCTGAAGGCCGACGAGCACATCACCCAGCACTACTCTACCCGATACCTGGCACTGAAACTGCTGGAGCACGACAGTCAGGTGCTCGACTACCTGGGTAAGCACATGGCCGGTGAGAACCGTATGCAGGACTTCCACGACCTGACGCATGCCCGCGACAAGGCCTCGGCACGTGTGAAGGAAGAGACGGGCAGCGACTCAGAGACGGCCATCATGGATGCCAAGTACGGCTTCATCAACGGTGCACTGACAGAGGCGGGCTACAAGACGGGCACCAAGGAGGACACCTATCGCATGACCCACCGCATCGACGGCGTGCTGTCGAACAAGTATATCGGATTCCCCATCTTCTTCCTCATCCTCTACGTGATGTTCGAGGTGACGTTCTCCATCGGCGAATACCCGATGGACTGGATCGACGCCTTCGTGGGCTGGACGGGTGAGAAGATCAGTGCCAACATGACCGACGGGCCGCTCAAGGCGATGCTCATCGACGGTGTCATCGGCGGTGTGGGCTCAGTCATCGTGTTCCTACCGCAGATCCTCATCCTCTACTTCTTCATCTCACTGATGGAGGATTCGGGCTATATGGCGCGCGCGGCCTTCATCATGGATAAACTGATGCACAAGATGGGCCTGCACGGCAAGTCGTTCATCCCCCTGATCATGGGCTTCGGCTGTAACGTGCCAGCGGTGATGGCCACACGTACCATCGAGAGCCGACGGTCGCGCATCATCACGATGATGATCCTGCCCTTTATGAGTTGCTCGGCACGCCTGCCCATCTACATCATGATCGCAGGCACATTCTTCTCGCTGCAATACCGCTCGTGGGTGCTGATGTCGCTCTACGCCATCGGCGTGGTGGTGGCCGTCATCGTCAGCAAGGTATTCTCGTCGCTCATCATCAAGGGCGAGGACACGCCGTTTGTAATGGAACTGCCGCCCTACCGCTGGCCGACACCGAAATCCATCTGGCGCCACACGTGGGAGAAGGGCAAGGAATACCTGAAGAAGATGGGTGGCATCATCCTCGTGGCCTCGATCATTGTATGGGCACTCGGCTATTTCCCGCATAACGACGCACTGCCCCGCGAACAGCAACAGGAACAAAGTTACCTGGGGCGCATGGGTAAGGCCGTAGAGCCTGTATTCACCCCGCAGGGCTTCAACTGGAAACTCGATGTCTCGCTGATGGCGGGTGTGGGAGCCAAGGAGATTGTGGCCTCGTCGATCGGTGTGCTCTATTCGGGCGACGACTCCTTCGGTGACGACGACACGTTCAGCGACAACAACGAGAAGTACACGCGCCTGCGCCAGCAGATGCTGCGCGACGGCATCACACCGCTGGCGGCCTACGCGTACCTTATATTTATATTATTATACTTCCCCTGCATCGCCACCATCGCAGCCATCAAGAGCGAGACGGGCTCATGGCGCTGGGCGCTCATCGCAGCAGGCTACACCACGGCTGTGGCCTGGGTGGTGTCGGCACTGGTCTACCAGATAGGCAACCTCGTGGCGTGAGAAAATACCCAAACCCTGCAACAGTGATATGGAGAAAATTATCTTAGGCATCGACCCCGGAACGAACCTGATGGGCTACGGCTTGCTGAAAATAACTGACGGCAAGGCGCAGATGATAACAATGGGTGTCATCGACCTGCGGAAGTTTCCTGATGCCTATCTGAAACTGGGGCATATCTTCGAGCGCGTGACCGGTATCATCGACGGCTTCCTGCCCGACGAGATGGCCATCGAGGCCCCCTTCTTCGGCAAGAACGTGCAGTCGATGCTGAAACTCGGTCGTGCACAGGGCACAGCCATCGCTGCTGCCATCCATCACGGGGTGTCGATCCACGAATATGCGCCGATGAAGATCAAGATGGCACTGACCGGTAACGGCGCAGCCTCGAAGGAGCAGGTGGCGGGCATGTTGCAGCGGTTGCTGAAGATTCCCGATGAGGAAATGTCGAAGTTTATGGACGCGACGGATGCCCTCGCTGCGGCCTACTGTCACTACCTACAGATGGGACGACCGGAAAGCGATGTGAAGTATCGCGGGTGGAAGGACTTCGTGAACAAGAACCAGAACAAGGTTTCGAAACGTAAGACAAAGGATGAAGACAATTGAGATGATACAGGCACGGGCGAGGAAGCCCGAATGGTCGATGGCCGAACCCGTGGACTTCTGCCTGGATGAGGGTGAGCATATCGCTATTATTGGTAGAAACGGCTCTGGGAAATCGATGCTCGTGGACATGATCACAGGACGGCATCCGGTATTCCCCGGGATGATCAAATACGCCTTCGACGAACCGTATAACAACCTCAAGCACATCACCTTCCGCGATACCTATGGCGGCGACAACGACCGCACCTATTTCCTCCAGCAGCGCTGGAACCAGATGGAGATCGATGAGGAGACGCCCACCGTGGGCCAGAAACTCGAAGAGGCCTTTTTATTGTCGGGCGAGGATACGCCCGAGCGCCGGGAATTCCAAAAGAACCTCTATCAGTTGTTCCATCTCGAAAGTCTGCTGGATAAGTATATCATACTTTTGAGCAGTGGTGAACTGCGGAAATACAAACTGGCAGCCAACCTGTTTACCAACCCGAAGGTGCTGATCATAGAGAATCCTTTCATCGGACTGGATGCAGAAACGAGAGACCAGGTGAAAGATCTCCTCAAGATGCTTGCAGAGAAACAAGGCATGCAGATCATTCTGGTGCTGTCGAAGATGGACGAAGTACCGGAGTTTATCACGCGCGTCGTCAAATTAGAAAATCGCCGCGTGGTGCCCGACATCAAGGTGAAGACCGATTTCCAGATTGATCGTTGTCCGCATGCCATCCAAGTAAAGGAGCAATCACTCCTACCACCAATACCTCAGCAGGTGATCAGTTTCAATCACGTGACCATCCGCTATGGCGAACGAACCATTCTGAAGGATCTGAACTGGATCGTGCTGAAGGGTGAGCATTGGGCACTTTCTGGACAGAACGGCTCAGGCAAGTCTACCCTTCTCTCACTAGTCTGTGCCGACAACCCGCAGCGCTATGCCTGCAACATCTCATTGTTCGGACACAAGCGTGGTTCAGGCGAGAGCATCTGGGACATCAAGAAGCGCATAGGCTACATATCGCCTGAAATGCATCGAAGTTACAAGCAGAACATTCCTGCACTGCAGATTGTGGCCAGTGGACTGAAGGATACGATAGGGCTATACTTCAAACCGACACAACAGGAGAAAGACCAATGTATCGAATGGATGAACGTATTTGGTATCGGCCATCTGGCTGATCGCAAATTCCTCGAAATGTCGAGTGGCGAACAGCGACTGGTATTGCTGGCGCGGGCGTTCGTCAAATGTCCTGAGTTGCTGATTCTCGACGAACCGCTTCACGGACTGGATCTCTGCAACCGTAATCTGGTGAAGGCTATCGTGGATCGCTATATGTACGATAATCCTGACTGCACACTCATCTATGTCACACACTACGAAAACGAGTTACCGAATTGCATCGACAACTCCCTCTATCTGAATAGACATTAAGAGACAAAAGAAAGGGCTCTCCATCACGGAGAGCCCACTTTGTTACCCTTTTCAATTTACCTTTTTAAACTATATACCATTTCCGAGTATTAATTATTTGCTTATTTGTTTTCGAGCAAAGCAGCCGTGCGGACACGCGAGAGGGTCTCGGGTGTCATCTGCAGGTAACTGGCGATATAGACCAATGGCGCACGGAGCACCAATTGCGGCTGTCGCTTGATGAGTTTGTGATAACGGTCCTGCGCACTCTCGAATCGCAGCATATCTGCATGAACCTGCGACAGGATGAGCGACTCCTCGAGAATCTTACGATAGAGAATCTGGATATTGACGCTCTTCATGGCCACAGCCTCCAATTCGAGTTTGGGAATCGCAATGAGGACGGAGGGCTCGATGGCCTTGATCTGCAGGTGGGTGGGCTGCTCGAGAAACAGGCTCTCGATACACATCACGATGTTGTTCTCGGTAGCCATATATTCCGTCAGTTCCTTTCCGTTCTTATAATAGAACTGGCGCACCAGACCCTTTACCACCCAATAGATATTGGTGCAGGTCTCCCCCTCGCGGAGAATCATCTCGTTCTTCGCATATTTCATCGGAACAAGAATGCTCTCCAGCAAGTCGAGTTCCTCATGAGTCATTGTACTGTAACGACGGGCCAACTCACGGGCAACGTCTCTTGAAGTAATACTAACAGTAGCCATAGGTCTTTAAGAAAATATGTATATTAATGTCATTAGTCCAATTTTAAAACTGCAAGGAAGGCCTTCTGAGGCACCTCCACATTACCAATCTGCTTCATGCGCTTCTTACCACGCTTCTGCTTCTCCAGCAACTTACGCTTACGCGACACGTCACCACCATAACACTTGGCCGTCACGTCCTTACGCACCTGCTTCACCGTCTCGCGGGCAATGATCTTCGCACCGATAGCCGCCTGGATGGCGATATCGAACTGCTGGCGCGGAATCAACTCCTTGAGTTTCTCGCACATGCGACGACCGAAGGTCACGGCATTGTCCTGATGCGTGAGTGTGGAAAGGGCATCCACAGGCTCACCATTGAGCAGGATATCGAGTTTGGCCAGTTTCGAAGGACGGAAACCGTCGATATGGTAATCGAACGAAGCATAACCCTTGGAGATGGACTTCAACTTATCGTAGAAGTCGATCACAATCTCACCCAACGGGAGCATAAAGTGAATCTCCACGCGATTGCCGCTAACATACTGCTGATCAACGAGTTCACCACGCTTGTCAAGACAGAGCGTCATGATGGGTCCGATGAAATCAGCCGCCGTGATGATTGAGGCACGGATATAGGGTTCTTCGATATGGTCGATGAGCGTCAGGTCGGGCAGTCCCGAAGGATTATGCACCTCCTTCACCTCGCCCTGCTTGGTGTAGCACATATAACTAACGTTGGGCACGGTGGTGATGACATCCATGTCGAACTCACGGTCGAGGCGCTCCTGAATAATCTCCATGTGGAGCAGTCCGAGGAAGCCACAACGGAAGCCGAAGCCAAGGGCCACAGAACTCTCAGGCGAGAAGGTCAGCGAAGCATCGTTCAACTGCAACTTCTCGAGTGAGGCACGCAGATTCTCGTAGTCGGTGGGGTCGATGGGATAAACACCGGCAAACACCATCGGCTTCACTTCCTGGAAACCCTCGATGGCGGCCTTACAGGGCGTCGCCACATGGGTAATGGTATCGCCCACCTTCACTTCCTTGGAATTCTTGATACCCGAGATGATATAGCCCACATCGCCTGTGCGCAGTTCCTTGCGGGGAATCATGTCCATCTTCAACACACCAATCTCGTCGGCATCATACTCCATACCGGTATTGAAGAACTTCACAAGGTCACCCTGACGGATCACGCCATTCACAATCTTGAAATAAGCGATAATTCCGCGGAAGGAGTTGAACACAGAGTCGAAGATCAGTGCCTGCAAGGGAGCATTCTCGTCACCCACAGGATGCGGGATGCGTTCCACAATGGCGTCGAGCACCGCCTCAATACCCTCGCCCGTCTTTCCTGAGGCACGAAGGATATCCGAACGGTCACAGCCTATCAGGTCGACAATCTCATCCTCCACCTCATCGGGCATAGCCGAAGGCATGTCTATCTTGTTGATGACCGGAATGATCTCGAGATTATGATCGATAGCCATGTAGAGGTTCGAGATAGTCTGTGCCTGCACACCTTGTGTGGCATCGACTACCAGAAGGGCACCCTCACAAGCGGCAATGGAACGCGACACCTCATAAGAGAAGTCAACGTGTCCCGGGGTATCAATCAAGTTCAGGATATATTTTTCACCATTGTGCATATACTCCATCTGGATGGCGTGGCTCTTGATGGTAATACCACGCTCGCGCTCCAGGTCCATGTCGTCAAGCATCTGTCCCTCAGTGACTTGGATGGTCTTGGTATATTCCAGCATTCGGTCAGCCAGCGTTGACTTACCGTGGTCTATATGTGCAATGATACAGAAATTTCTGATATGATTCATTAAAATACGTGTAGTTTGAGTTGCAAAGATACAAATTTTCTGTCGTATAACCAATATTTTTGCTTTTTTTTGTATCTTTGCACCGAAAAATTACATTCGTTATGAAAAAAGTAATACTATTTGTGATGGCAGCCCTCGTTTTAGGTGCCTGCCAGGAGTCGTTGGAAGATAAATGCGCCAGAGAGTGTATGGAGTTTACAAAACGGAAGTGTCCCTCAGCGGTGGCAGAGGATATGATTGTCGACAGTATGACCTTCGATCGTGCCTCGCACACCGTACAGTATTATTATAGGTTGACGGGGGCCGCCGACCGTGCTGATGCCTACCCGACGGATGAAGCCAAGGCGTTGCTGAAGAACGCGCTGAAAAACACCACTCAGGTGATGGTATACAAAGAGGCTGGCTATAGTTTCAGGTATATCTACTATTCGGAGCAGAACCCAAAGACCGTGTATCTGGATGTGCTGCTGACAGAAAAAGACTATCAATAAAAAAATCCCCGCTTCAATCGAGCGGGGATTTCTTTTATTACTCTGCGATTTTACTCTGCGATTTCCTCGGGTTTCATGTTGGTGTAAACTGTCTGGACATCGTCGAAGTCCTCCAGTTTCTCAACCATCTTATCGATGGTCTCGCGCTCCTCAGGCGTCACCTCCTTCAGGTCGTTAGGGATACGTGTGAACTCAGCACCCGTCACCTCGAAACCATTCTCCTCCAGATGCTTCTGGATGGCACCGAAGGATGAAGGATCACCATAGATAGTGATGCTGTTCTCCTCCTCGTCCTCATCGAACTCATCCTCTACACCGTAGTCAATCAGGTCGAGAATCATCTCGTCCATATCCAGACCATCCTTCTTCTTAAAAGTGAACACAGACTTGTGGTCGAACAGGAACGACAGTGAGCCCTGTGTACCCAGGTTACCATTAAACTTGTTGAATACCGAACGTACATCACCCACGGTACGGGTGGTATTGTCGGTCAAAGTCTCCACGAAGATAGCAATTCCGTGAGGGCCATATCCCTCGTAGGTCACTTCCTTGTAGTCGCTCTGATCCTTACCCATCGCGTTCTTGATGGCACGCTCAATGTTATCCTTCGGCATGTTCTCGCGCTTGGCATTGGCGATGATAGCACGCAGTGTAGGATTGTTCTCCGGCTCCGGACCGCCAGCCTTCACGGCAATGGCAATCTGCTTTCCGATCTTTGTAAATGTCTTGGCCATGTGGCCCCATCGCTTCAGCTTCGTAGCCTTACGATATTCAAATGCTCTTCCCATTGTGATTTACTATTTTACGATTTACTATTTATCTGAGTTCAGCGTTCAACTGCTTCTTGATGTTGGCAATGAGTTTCTGCATGATGGCGTCGATCTGCTTGTCACCCATGGTCTTCTCCTCATCCTGAAGGATAAAGTTCACAGCATACGACTTCTTGCCAGCAGGCAGTTTATCGCCCTCGTAGACATCGAAGAGTTCAACCTTCTTCAGCAGTTTCTTCTCCGTCTGACGGGCAATCTGCTCAATCTGTGCAAACTCCACACTATTGTCGACCAACAGGGCGAGGTCACGGCTCACGGCGGGGAACTTAGAAATCTCCGTATAGAGCACCTCATTCTTCTTGATGACCTTCATCAGAGCCGTCCAGTTGAGTTCTGCATAGTAGACGGGATTGTCCAGACCGAACTGCTTCTGCAACTTCTTGGCGATGATACCCATCTCGATGAGTTTCTTACCCCCACGGTTCTCGATGGTAAGACCATTGGAGAAGATTGCGTTCTCCGACTTCTTACGAACAATCATACCCGGTTTCACACCGATACGACGGAGAATATTCTCCACATAGGCACTTAACTCATAGAAGGTTGAATCCTCGTTCTGGTGTGCCCATGAACCCTCAACGCGCTTACCCGTCACCCAGAGGCCACAGTGATACTGCTCTTTATAAGCCTGCATTGGATCATCGTCGTTCTGTTTCTCAGGATCGAAGGTATACACATTGCCGAACTCGAAGAAACGCAGGTTCTGGCGCTTGCGGTTCACATTGTGCTGGATGCTCTCCAAACCTCCGTAAAGCAAGGTCTGACGCATCACGTTCAGATCGCTCGAAAGCGGATTCATAATCCTTACCAACGTATTTGCCTCACTGGCATCCTCATAATAGGCTGCTTTCGTCAGTGAGTTGTTCAGGATCTCGTTGAAGCCCTCGCCTACCAACTGCTCACTCACGAGGTTGGCCAGTTTGTGCTTCTGATCCTCGTCACCCTTGATGACGAGCGAGCCCTTCAACTGGGTGGGGATCTCCACATTATTATATCCGTAGATGCGCAGGATATCCTCTACGACATCGCAGGGGCGCTGCACATCAACACGATAGGCAGGTATCTCCAAGGTCAGGGCTTCTGACGACTCATTGAGCACCTTCATCTCAAGACTCTCACAGATGGCCTTGATGGTCTCTGCAGGAATCACCTTACCCACCAGATTGTTCACATATTCATAGTTGAGTTCCACGACGGCATTCTTCATGGGTTCGGGATAGACATCACAAACCTCCATCGACACCTTTCCGCCAGCCAGTTCCTGACAGAGGATGGCTGCCTGTTGTAAGGCGTAGATCGTACCATTGGGATCAACACCACGCTCGAAACGGAACGAGGCATCGGTGCTCAGACCATGACGACGGGCAGACTTACGGATCCATGTGGGATGGAAGTAGGCACTCTCAAGCACCACGTTCTTTGTGGTCTCGTAGGTACCGCTACCCTTTCCGCCAAACACACCGGCGATACACATCGGATCCTCTGCATTGCAGATGGCCAAATCACGGTCGGAGAGTTTGTGCTCCTCACCATCGAGCGTCTGGAAAGGCGTACCCTCGGGCATCGTCTTCACCACAATCTTATGACCCTTCACCATATCTGCATCAAACGTATGCAGGGGCTGACCATAGGCCATCATGATATAGTTGGTAATGTCGACAATATTATTGATAGGACGCAGACCGATGGTCGTCAGTTTGTTCTTCAGCCAGTCGGGCGATTCCTTCACCTCGCAACCAGTAACGCTCACACAAGCATAACGCTTACAGGCCTCCTGATTCTCAATTGTCACCTCAATAGGCAGGTCGTGATTGTCGACTTTGAACTTCGAGCAATCAGGACGGTGCATCTTGGTCTCATAGCCATTGCTTTTCAGCCAGGCATACAAGTCGCGGGCCACGCCCCAATGAGAAAGGCCATCAGCACGGTTGGCGGTGATGTCCACCTCGATAAGCCAGTCACTCTCTAAATGATAATACTCTGCAGCAGGCGTACCCACCACAGCATCGTCGGGCAATACGATGATACCGTCGTGGCTGGTACCCACACCTATCTCATCCTCAGCACAGATCATACCGTTGGACTCCACGCCACGCAACTTCGACTTCTTGATGACAAACTCCTGGTCACCGTCGTAGAGCACACAGCCGAGATCGGCCACAATGACCTTCTGACCGGCTGCCACATTAGGCGCACCACACACAATCTGCGAGGGCTCGCCCTTGCCTAAGTCTACTGTCGTTACGTGCAGATGGTCGCTATTGGGATGAGCCTCACAAGTGAGCACCTTACCCACGTAGAGACCCTTCAGACCACCTTTGATACTCTGTACTTCTTCCAATGCGTCGACTTCGAGACCTGTTGACGTCAATGCATCAGCCACCTGCTGAGCCGTCAGGTCGAAATCAACGTATTCCTTCAACCATTTGTAGGAAATATTCATTATACCGATTCTTTAGTAATTACTAACTGTGAAATTTCAGCGTGCAAAGGTACTAAAAA
>Ga0310690_10005937_pt1 | contig 16292 bp, 15 predicted proteins | sample AusTroGonzalo_MG_2_FD_207661 | JGI IMG/M metagenome (GOLD analysis project Ga0310690, IMG submission 207661) | Bovine rumen microbial communities from tropical cattle in Woodstock, Queensland, Australia - Gonzalo_04 (v2) (version 2) | ecosystem: Host-associated > Mammals > Digestive system >... | reverse complement strand
GTATAATAGACCCCGTTGCGCCCGTAGCTTAATTGGATAGAGCATCTGACTACGGATCAGAAGGTTGTGAGTTCGAGTCCCGCCGGGCGCGCCATTTTAATCTCCCAATATTAGGTTTTTCGAATGAGACGGCTTGCAAAGAAAGTTTTAAATGTGTTGTTGCCGCCCGTTTGTCCTGTCTGCGGCGAACCCGTTTATGAACATACGACGCTTTGTCCCAAATGTTTTGCCGCCTTACATTTCATTACCGATCCATGCTGTCGTATATGTGGACGCCCTTTCCCTTTTGATATGTTAGGCGATCCTGTTTGTGCAAATTGTTTGGCCTCATCCCCTTTGTTTCACAAAGCTCGTTCTGTTGTGGTATACGACAAAATGGCGAAAAAGATTATTCTGCCCTTCAAGCATGGAGATCGCTTGGATTTTGTGCCACTGATGGTCAAGATGATGAGCACCCGAGGCAAAGACATGATTGAAGCGGCAGATTACATTATTCCCGTTCCATTGCATCGCTTTCGTCTTTTGAAGCGCAAGTACAATCAATCGGCTTTACTGGCACATGCTTTAGCCAAAGATTTTCATAAACCTTATGCACCAGATGGATTAAAGCGCGTCCGTTCTACACCGAAACAAGGCAAATTGTCGCCAGACGAAAGAAAACGCAATGTTGCCAAAGCTTTTCGGGTTAATTCACATTATGACTTCAAGAACAAATCTATTCTTTTAATTGATGATGTTCTAACAACTGGTGCCACAGCAAATGAATGCGCCAAAATCTTGTTAAAAGCGGGCGCAAAACAGGTTGATCTTTTAACTTTCGCCACCACGACACCAAAATAAAAATCCCCGACCAATTTGCCGGGGATTTTTTAAAGCTTTGACAGGGATTAAAAACCTTCTGCCCAATAACGCTTTCTTTGTGCTTTACGGGCGCGACGAACGCACTCGGTCTTTTTACGAGCCTTCTTTTCGGATGGCTTTTCGTAATAACGACGCAACTTCATTTCGCGGAAACTGCCGTCACGTTGCATTTTCTTTTTCAAAACACGGATAGCTTGTTCCACATTGTTATCACGCACAACGATTGTTACCAAAGGAATTCACCCCTTTCAAATTGTTTGTCTTGTTGAACCAATTGCCCAAAATTATAGCAAATTTTAAAACTAAAATCAAGTGTTTTTTTATGCTCCAAAGAATTCTTTTAAGTATTTGGGCAAATCTGCAACAGCTACACGTTCCTGCGCCATTGTATCGCGGTTACGCAAAGTCACTGTGGCAGGGCTTTGTTCAATAGATTCAAAATCCACCGTAATGCAAAGTGGTGTCCCGATTTCGTCATGGCGACGATATGCCTTACCGATGTTACCAGAATCTTCCAACATGACGCGGCCAATACCCGTTTTTAACAAATCTGTTTTAATTTGATGTGCCAACGCCACAATTTGTTCATTGTTGCGCTTCAAAGGAATCACAGCCACTTTCACAGGCGCCAAATGTTTCTTTAATTTCAACACCGTTCTTGTTTCACCGTTTGGCAATTTTTCCTCGTTATAAGCCTCTGTCATAATCGCCAAGAAAGCGCGATCCACACCGATAGATGGCTCAATCACAAATGGCACATACCATTTCTTTTCTTCCTCATCATATACGGCCAATTTTGCAGTGGAATCTGGGTTCTTATGCACATGGGCCACAAGGTTCAATTCTTCTTGGTGACGGCTATGGTTACCGAGATCATAGTCTTGACGATCCGCAATCCCCATCAATTCATCCAATCCATGCGGGAATTGATATTCCAAATCGTATGTTTTCTTGGAATAGTGGGCCAAATCTTCCTTGGCAATATCATGGACATTCATCTTGCTCAAATCTAAGCCCTGAGCTTCCCACCATTTCAAGCAATAATCTTTCCATTTTTCCATCCATTCCAAATCTGTGCCTGGTTTCACAAAGAATTCCAACTCCATTTGTTCGAATTCACGTTGACGGAACATAAAGTTACGCGCTGTAATTTCGTTACGGAAGGATTTACCAATCTGGGCAATACCAAATGGCACTTTGCGAGCAGTAGAATCAATCACGTTTTTAAATTGTGTAAAAATGGATTGACATGTTTCCGGACGCAAATAAACAAACACAGAACCATCATCCACTGGTCCAAAATTCGTTTTGAACATGGTATTAAAGGAACGGACTTCCGTCAAATCTGTGGAACCACATTCGGGACATTTGCCATCTTTCACATGGTCAGCACGAAAACGTGCCTTACATTTTTTACAATCTTGCAAAGGATCCGAAAAGGTGGATTCATGACCGCTGTATTGCAACACTTTGCGCATTGTCAAAATACTGGTATCCAAACCTTCCACATCATCACGTTCATATACCATTGAACGCCACCAAGCCGCCTTGATGTTATTCTTTAATTCAACCCCCAAAGGACCATAATCATAAACACCCTGTAAGCCGCCATAAATATCGGCGCTTTGAAAAGCAAAACCACGGCGTTTGCATAAATTAACCAATTGATCCATAGAGGTTGCGGGCATTTTAAACTCCTTTGTTAAAAATAAAACTGGAGGGATTATACGCCAATCCCCCCATAAAAGTCAAGATATTTTTGTTGTTTTTTAACGTCCCCGATGAACTGGCGGATGATGCGGTCCTCTGTGTGGCATCGGCTTTGGATGATGTGGCGGCGGAGCCGGCATTGGTTTTAATGGATGAGGCAACCGTGGATGCATTGGAGGATAATGCCATTCTGGGGGTGGAGGTGGCGGTGTCGCCACAACAGGCACGACAACAACTGGCTCTGGTTCGGGAACCACAACAACAGCTCGACGCACCTCAACACGTTCAGTAGCACATCCCGTTACTGCCAAAGCGCCCAAAATAGACAAACCTTTTAATATACTCTTATTCATATTCCCATCCTATCAATTTATTATTTTTACGCTTTAGACGCACCACCATTAGATCTTGTCGCAGCTGCCATTGCTTTAGCATTGGCATCATTCAAACGACGTCCTGCCGCCGCAACCATTTTATCCAAGGATTTAATCCTTTGCGTCTGTTTACCAACACGTTTTTTACGACGTCTAGCTTGTGCGGCAAGTCTTCTTGCTTCCGCTTCGGCCCTGCGACGTTCTGCCTCGGCCTTGCGTGCGGCAGCTTCAGCGGCTTTACGTTGTGCCGCAGCAGCTCTTTCCGCAGCTTGACGAGCAGCTCTCCGTTCGCGTTCCAAACGTTGAGCTTCTTGCTCACGAATACGGCGCAAACGTTCTGCTTCTCTTTCGGCCTCTCTTCGACGTTGCATTTCCATATTTTGTCTTGCGCGTTCATTATCAATGCGAGAACGTTCAGCTCTAGCTCTTGCTCTTTCAGCACGTGCTCTTTCTTCCGCCTTTTGGCGTTTTAAACGTTCACGTTCTGCACCTGTTCGGTGATGTGCATTTTCAATATCACCAATACTGCCCAAAACATCGGCAACACTACCCGCAAAGCTGGTCACGCTGTCAACCGTTGCACCAGCATCATAAACCACATCTCGTATTCCTGCGTTTGATTCATGATAGGCAGTTTTTGCCGAACTTGACACAGGGTGTTCATTAGGCAATGGAACTTCAAAAGACACACGACCATTTTGTGGATGATAAACGGGCTCGTCATAATCATAAAAATCTGGAGCAGCCGCATTTCCATTATCTACAAACCATTGATGGACAACGACATTTGTCTTGTCATTATTTTTGTCGCTTTTGCCACGACCAAACCATCCCCAAACGGCGGCAATGACCAATCCAACAATACCTAAACCCTTTAACCATGCCATACGTTTTCCACGAGTTGCCTCTGCATGTGCACGTCGTTTGGCTTCAGCCATTCCAATATCTTCACGTTCCGTCTTTTTAGGCGCTGGAGCACTGGCCCGACGTTTTTCCGCAGCATCATACAATTTTCCGAATTCTTTTGCCGAAATTGGCCTTGGTGTTTTTGACATATTTTCCTCCTGTTCAACGGCTTATCGCCTATGGGTCATATTATACACCCAAAGTCGATTTTTGTCAATTATTTTGAATTTTCCGCCTTAAATTCCCGACTTTTACGCTCCAATTCTGCGGTCAAAGCAGGTACACTATTTGCATTTTGTTGCAAGAATGCGCGATAATCATTTCGGTATGTGGATGCCATACTAACCCCTTCCACAATGATATCAACAATCTTGTATGAATCTTTGGATGGACGTACCCGCCAAATTACTTCCACGGGTTGTTTGTCTTGAATCACGCTGTCCACATAAATTTGTCCGCGCTCCGCATTTCGTGTGCCTTGGAAAACAATTTGTTGTCCTGTATACAAATTAAACCGATCGGCCCATGTTTTCACCGTCAAATCTGTAAAGGCATTCAAAAATGCTGTACGATCTTCTTCCGATGTTTTTTTCCAAGCGGTTCCCAAAACGAATTGCCCAATACCTTTTAAATCTAAAGCATCTGTAAAGGCATTACGGAAAAAGTCTTCTTTTTCATCCTTTGTTTTATCCGTTGCCACAATCTCGGCCAAAATTTTGTCGGCCAATTTATCCACAAAACCAATTGCCGGATCTTCCGCCCTAACCGCAAAAGACATAAATATTGCAATTAAAAATAAAACAAGTTTTTTCATTTTAATCCTCCCATTCTATATCCGAAAAATCTGCCTCATAATCAGGTTTTTCTTCTTCTTTGTTATTCAAAACTTCATTGATTTTCTTTCTTCTGTTTTGGCGTGACATTGTTCTCAACGTCGCGTAATAATCCGTGGATGTTTTTTCCAAATCATCCAACAAATCCATGGCGCGCTCACGGGTATCAACACCATCCAAAGCAACTAGGCCATAGTGCAATTCATGCTCATTCCAAAGCGCCCATCCCATTGGGTGCGCCAACGCATCTACCCCTGTTCCAATACCATCCCGCAAACTGGAGGGACCTAAAAGAGGTAACATCAAGAATGGACCACCATCATCATCCCATCCCCATTTGGCCAACGTTTGACCAAAATCGTTTCGTGGGTTGGGAATACCAGCTTCTGAAGCAACATCAAACAACCCAAAGAAACCAAAAGTCGTATTTGTCACAAAACGGCCAAGGGTCGCCCCCGCATCCGTAAATCGGCCTTGCAACAAAGCATTCACCAAATGAACTGGCTGGGACAAGTTATCAAAGAAATTGGTGACGCATCCTCGATAAAAAGAAGGAACAGCAGCCCTATATCCTTTTGCAACTGGTTTCAGCACGACTTTATCTGCCGCTTGATTAAAGGCATGAATGCCGCGATTCATGGGTTCCAAAGGATCATTTGTTTCTTCATAGATCTTCAATTCTTCTGGATCTGTTGGGCGTGTTGCACACCCAGAAAGCGCTACAAATAAACAAAAAAACAAAATAAACTTCTTTTTTCCCATTTTTCGCTTGCTTTTCTAAAACTTTTTAGTTAAAAATAGTTATGTTATGTTTTAATGTATAATGAATAAGAGTAAACGTCAAGAAAAAAATTAAAAAGGGGATACATGACAAAAAATTTTATCTTATGCTTTTTGTTATTGTTCGCAGGGTCCGCTTTTGCCCAAGAAGATCTTGACATTTCCTTATTTGATGACACTCCTATTTTGGGACGCACAGCCCCTCCATTGGACAGCGTTCGGTTGACCCCTCCTCCTGCACCAGATATTCGCATTGATTTGGATAATACACGGGATCGTCCAGCGCAGCCAACACCTCCACCGCCCGAACCATTGCCCACTATTCCATCGACACACATTGATTTATCCGGAACATCTCCGGCTCCTGTGGCAACAACTCCTTCTCGCCCAAGTGCGCCTCCTGTTCCATTACATGACGTTTCGTCATTTGATGTTTCAGATTTCAGTTTAGGTACCCCAGCCAATGAAATATTCCAAAAGGCTCGTGGAAAAGGTTTCAAGGTAACGATTACTCAAGAAAGCGTTCCTCTTTATTATGCAACAGATTATGATTACAAATGCCGCGCAAAAGGATTGGTTGTACCAGATCAAATTAAACAATGCATCAAGGATCTCGCCTGTCATCAAAACACGCGTTATATTTCCGAAGCGACATTAACCCGCAAAAATGAAACGCTTCGTTTGTATTTCACTTCTAATACGACCGATAATTTACTTTACAAGATTTTATACATCAACAAGGGTGACAATTCATTGAATTTTACACGTATCAACAAGGCAAAAAAGGAACTGCGTCAAAAGGAATTTTGGGATGCTGTTTTTGCCAAATATGGTTATCCTGATGATGGTGAAAAATATATTTGGGGAAATCCCGCCAAGGCCTATATGCATGCTTATATGGCGGGTTCAAACTACGATGGTTTTATTGTAATGGAAGATGTTCAATTGTCGGCCGAAGATTATTGGGAAGCAAAAGATGTTGAGGATGAACGCCCACCACGCAACACCTTTGTTTTTTAGGAAAGGAATTTAAATGCCATTTGATGCCGCGAAATATTTAATCAATTACACCACTCAAGCAAAAGAGGGAAAGTTACCGCCATTGATTGGACGCGAAAAAGAATTGGAACGTTTGATTCATGCGTTACTTCGCGATGACAAGAACAATCCTGTTGTTGTTGGTCCCGCTGGCATTGGCAAATCCGCATTGATTGAAGGATTGGTGCAATTTATGGCTTCCGAAAATGCGCCAGAATATATGCAAACCAGAGAAGTGGTTGGTTTTGATGTTGGCGCCTTAATGTTGGATGCTGCGACTGATGAAGAATATGCCACGCTTGTGAAACAAGTGATGCAAAGTATTATTGAAACAAATGGACAGCAAGTTTTGTATTTAAAGGACATGAGTTTTCTTGTCTACATGGATATTTCACCAGAAAACAAAGAGCCAGCTAAATTCTTAAAGCTTTCTTTGGTTGCGGGAAAAATTAATTGTATTTTGGAAACAGATACACAAACCTATGTGACAACCGTTGAAAAAGATCCTGCCGTTATGGGATGTTTACAACCACTCTTGCTTGAAGAACCGACGTTGCAAGAAAGCATTGAGATTGTGCAGGCCCGTAAAGGCAAATACGAAGAACATTATGATATTAAAATCCCAGCGGAAACAGTAAAGGTGGCTTGCCAATTAACTGCTCGTTATATCAAACAACGTTATTTCCCAGAAAAAGCCTTGGATTTGTTGGATGATTCCGCCAGCCTTTTGATGATGGATATTGCAAGGGGTGAAGTTGATGAAAGTAACAACACATTAACTCCCGAATTTTGTAACCGAACAATTGCCGATTGGACTGGCATTCCTGTGGACAAAGTGGATGCAGAAGACAAAGCGCGCATGGCTCATGCAGAAGATACTTTACGTTTGCGCGTGGTGGGTCAAGACAACGCTGTCAAGGTGGTGGCTGATGCCATTCGCCGTTCGCGTTCTGGCATGCAGGATCCAAACCGACCAATCGGATCATTCCTGTTTATTGGTACGACTGGTGTTGGTAAAACAGAATTGGCAAAATCTTTGGCCGAGTTTATGTTTAATGACGAGACAGCTTTGATGCGTTTGGATATGTCTGAATATATGGAACGCACCTCTGTGGCACGAATGATTGGTCCACCACCAGGTTCTCCAGGATTTGAAGCCGGTGGATTATTAACTGAATCTGTGCGTTTAAAACCATTTCAAGTGGTACTGTTCGACGAAATTGAAAAGGCACATTTGGATATTTTAAACTTGATGTTACAGTTACTGGATGAAGGTCGTTTGACGGACAGCAAAGGTACTACTGTGGACTTTAGAAACACAATTATTATTTGCACATCAAACGTCGGTGCGAATTTGCCAAGTTATCAACGTGTTGAAAAATTGACCGACTATTTCAGACCAGAATTTTTGAACCGTTTTGATGATATTGTCTCCTTCCACCAATTGACCGAAGATGATTTGCTTAAAATTGTGGATATTCATTTAAACAAATTGTTAAAACGGGCAAAAGCTGTTGGCTATGATGTTGTGGTACATGATTCTGCCAAGAAATGGTTTGTGGACGAAGTGTTTACAAGTCGGTTTGGCGTACGTGCATTAAAACGTTTGATTCAAGAACAAGTTGAAAACCCGCTGTCATTGTTGATCATGCAAGACCGTATTCATCCTGGTCAAGAAGTCTTTTTAAACGTGGATGACACAGGCCGCAAATTACGCGTTTATGCCAAAGCGGGCAATAAAGAAGTGGTGCCAGAAGTAGCCAAAAACCCTGAACAAGATATGATTAAACAAGCTGCCGCCGAAGCAGAAGCGGCCGCACAAGATGAAGATCCTGTACCAGATATAAAACCACCACAAGAAGCTGGGGAAGAATCTATTGAAGCCGTAGAAAATAAGGCCGAAGATGAGCCAAAATCTGACGAATAATCTGCTTACCTGGTATCAAAAAAATGGGCGAGAACTCCCCTGGCGCACAAAAGGTGGCGCGCATTTTGACGCCTATGCCGTATGGATCAGCGAAATTATGTTGCAACAAACAACCGTTGCAACAGTTTTGACTTATTTTGACAAATGGATGAAGCGTTTTCCGACTATTCAAACTTTAGCAAATTCCGATTTGCAGGATGTTCTTTTGACGTGGCAAGGAATGGGCTATTACACTCGCGCTCGCAAGATCCACGAATGCGCCAAAGTATTGGTGGAAAAGTATAATGGCAAGATTCCAGATAATCGTGATGAATTATTAAAGCTACCAGGTATTGGCCCCTATTCCGCGTCCAGCATTTGCTGCTTCGCATTTAATATGCCCGAAACGGTCGTGGATGGCAACGTGATGCGCGTGATTGCGCGGCTTTATGGTATTACCGATGAAATCACAGCCAAGGACATTTACCCACTTGCAGAAAAATTGACCAGCCACGAACATGGTGCCGATTATGCCAGCGCGATTATGGACCTAGGGGCCACCATTTGTACACCAACAAGCCCTAAATGCGCCCTATGTCCATGGCAAAAAGAATGTGTGGGTCATAAAAAACAAATTCAAGAATCCATCCCAAAAATCAAAAAATTGGAAAAGAAAAATGTCATGGGGCAAGTATATTTATGGCAAAATTCAAAGGGCGAATATTTAATTCGCCAACGCACAGAAAAGGGATTGTTGCATGGTCTATGGGAATTTCCATGGCGTGAAGGCAATGTGTTAAAAGATAAACATCCTACCATCACACACGTTTTCACACACTTCAAGCTGACATTACAAATCGTCCATGATAAGCCACCATTTGAAGTGCTTGATGGCGCATGGGTAAACCCTAAAGATTTTGCCAAATACCCCTTCTCCACTTTGATGAAAAAAGTGATTAAGAAAATATAAAAAAACTCTCCAAAGAATTACTTTGGAGAGTTTAAAAGACAAAAGTAAATTTAGAAAATTTTCTTTATACTACGCCCCACATCTTTTATAACTTTTTTTTCAACTTCCTTAACGGCCCCGGATGCTCCTTCATGCAATGCACCCTTAACAACATCTTTTGCACCATCTTTTAATTTTTCGCCCGTACTTTTGTTGCCTGAACTCCCTCCTGCGCTCAGTACTTTTGTTTCTGAACCTCCCTTTGTACTGCTACTTTTTCCTGACGAGCTACTAGATCCGGAACTCGCCTTACATCCGTCACCACAATAGCAGTAATATACCTTCTTATCTCCATTTTTTTGTGTGCCACAGTTGGTAGAATTTTTATATTTCTTCTTGATCCAATCAATGCTCTGGCTGGATCCCTGTTTTGTACAAGAACTCGACGCTGTTGCTGGTTCTTTTGGTTTTTGAGGAGAACTTTGACTAGCTCCAGCACATTCGCAATAACAATAATACACCTTTTTACCTTTACTATCCTTCTGGCTGTTACAGTTAGTGCAATTTCTGTATTGACTCTTTATTTTCTCTATGCTAACACTAGACCCTTGTTTACAAAGGGCTGCATCCGCTGTGGTTCCATAAAGGACTACAGACGCTACCATACTCACCATCAGTATTCTTTTTACACTTACCATTTTCTCACTCCTTTCATTATTACAATTGAGCCAACCTATCCAGCCATTTTTCCTTGTTTACCTTGCAACAAAGCGGCGGCTACATTTGGCCCCTTAATTTCATGTTCAGTAAAGAATTTTTGCAATTTTTTCTCGGTTGGCAACGCCGTTGTTTTACCTTGTTCTTTTGCTTTACGACGTTCTCTTTCCCGATAATTGTGGTATAATCTTTCCACAAGTTTTGCCCCATATTTCTTTGCCAAATGTCCCAATTCAATTAATGCATGTGCAATTTTTCTTGGACTTCCACTCAAAAAGGCCTGAGCAATTGCAATGATTCCTGTTAGAATATCTTCAACTTGCTCTTCGTTCAGCGCTTTTTCACCATTCTTTTTGGCATACGATTCAACGTAACGCATCATCACTTTTTTATCGTGTGCATAATCCTCATTTTTTTGAATTGCTTTTGTATCCATTGTATTTCTCCTTCGTTAGAATCGATTTTACAGAACAAACCAGCACCTGTCAAGACAATTTATTTCTTTTCACGGCTCAAGTGTATATATTTTGCGCCATGGCTATAATTGAGCCAATCTTTTCAACTAGCGAATGCCCGTCCACACTTTATTATTCGTGTTGTTTTGACGGCATATCTAGTGTTTTTGTATTTTCTTGCTGTTTTGAAGATAGCTTATCATCCAATCCCTTTCCATTACCAAACTGGCGCTCGGATGATGACAACTTATCATCTAATCCCTTTCCATTACCAAACTGGCGTTGTTTTTCTTTCAACACCTTGGCTCCTTTTTGGACGGCATTAAAAATCTGTCTTCCCACACCAATAGCTTGTCCGATTGTTGTAGTCTTTAACACTTCTTTGGCGGCATCTTTTACCACAGACGCTGTATCTTTCTTTTCACCAGATTCATGTCTCTCGCGCGGTGGCCTTTGTTGTTCCACTGGCTTTGTTGGTGCCGGTGTTGAAACTTCCGCTGGTTTTGCCGGCTGTGATGTCGGCGTCGAATTTTCTACTGGTTTTGCTGGCTGTGTTGTCGGTGCGGGCGCTGATTTTGGCTTCGACGACTTTGAATTTTGATTGTGTCTCTGCTTACGAGGATCCGCCTGTGCAACAGGAGATGGTTTATCGCTTGTCGGCTTTTTTCCACCAGATTCATGCCTCTCGCGCGGTGGTCTTTGTTGCTCCGCTGGCTTTGTTGGTGCCGGTTTTTGAGGCTCTGGCTTTGGTGCCGGAGCTGGCTCCGAAGGCTTCGTTGGCTCTTGTTTAGGCGGCTTCGGTTGTTCCACCGGTTTTTGTGGTTCTTGCTTGGGTGGTTTAGGTTGCTCTGCTGGTTTTTGTGGCTCTAGCTTTGGTGCTGGAGCTGGTTCTGGTTTTGGATTCTGTGTTGGAACTGCTGTCGGTGCCGGCTTCGACGGATTTGTAACCGGTTCCAGAGGCAATTCGTACCCCGATGATGAAGGTTTGGATGGTGATATATAAGTTGGGACAGGTCTATTTGTCACCTCTGAAGCAAATGTACCAGCCTCGTTTCCCGCTGTCCACGAAGGGACAGGCTTAGTCTCTCCCGTATTTGTTAATACGACAACATTCGTTGCTTCTATTGGATTTTGGGGCATATTGTCGCCATTATACATAATATGCACTCCATCGATAGTACTCGCTTTCCCAACTTCTACTGGGTTCCCGTCCTTTATTTCCCACACTTTTCCATCTGGTGTGATTACTGTCGTAGTGCTTGTCCGATCTGGTCGTTGAACTGGATCATTTAGGTCTATAACCCTATCGTCCAAAAGAGGTGTTTCTGCCTTCGGTGGTTTAGGTTGTTCCACCGGCTTCGTCGGCTCTTGCTTTGGTGGTTTAGGTTGCTCCACCGGCTTTGTTGGCTCTTGCTTTGGTGGTTTAGGTTGCTCCACCGGCCTTGTTGGCCCTTGCTTAGATGGCTTCGATTGTTCCACCGGCTTTGTTGGCTCTTGCTTGGGCGGCTTTGGCTGTTCCATCGGCCTTGTTGGAGCTGGCTTGGGCACATCCACAGTCGGTATTGTCCCAAACCTATCATCTATCGTTTCTGGATTTTGTTTTCCTGGTATAATAACTTGATCGGGCACAGGATTGTGCACAGAGTTCGCCCCAATCGCTTCATGTGACGGATTCAACCTACCTGGATATTTTACCTCATACGTCCCCTGAAAATCTGGTATGTAAAACGGCTTTTCCTTTGTTGTAGCTGTCCATTCCCCATTTTTATTTTGACTCCACTTATATTCTCTGACTACATTCGTCTCATAATCAACTTCCTTACTCAACATCCCATCTTTATCATACATCGACCAAATGCCCACACAGTGACCACCTTTAATTTCCCCTACACAACGTGGCTTTCCTGTTGACAAACCATTTTCATCTGGCCAAAATGACACATATTTTCCTGCCGTAAAATTAGCCACGACAAGCGGTTGTCCCTTTTTATCAGCACGGCTATATTTTCCAACTAACACACCATCTTTATAATGTGCAACTTCCAATTCTTCCTTATTTGGCCCTCGACGAACCCACTCGCCCGTTCTCTTGTCATTCTTATATTCTCCTCTTAACGCCAAGTAGCTTCCATTTTCTCCTATATCATAAAACAGCGCTTCCCCTTGTCTTACATCATGTTTATAGTTGATTCGTGCACCAAGTACTGGAACGTCTTCTCCATTTTCATCTTTCAGCATAACCGAATTTCCAGCTTCATCCACCATTGCAAATGCACATTCGCCATTTTTCTGAAAACCATCTCGAGCAGCTATAAATGCATCCAATGCAATACTTGCCCCCATAATTCCAGTCTCTCCTGGTCCAGTTAGGATTCCAGCGGCAGATACAATATCCATTCCAGCACTTGCCAATTCCAATCCTACGCCTGTCCAATCTCCATCAACCGCGCGACGCCCTGCATAATAAAGTCCCAACGCCGTACCAACCAAAGGAATCGTTGTCGCAATTCTCTGTCCACTTTGGGTTGCAGTTACTCTTGCTGCAACACGTGGTATTGCCATCACCATACCACCGCCCATAACCACAAGGCCTGCACCTGCAACGAACTCATCCGCTTTTTTTAAGGCATACGTTGTATTATCAGATATTCCCATCACCGGTCCAAGGCCATTCCGTTCCCTTGCTTTTTCCCAATCTTGGAATTGCTGTCCTGCCCATCCCGCCGCATACATCGCAACCACACGACCACCCACAGAGATAACCGTATTTCTGATCGGATGCGAGCTCGCATGGGGTCGAATAGATGAAGCGCTATCCCCCATTCCTGCAGCTTTTGCTTTCATTTCTCCCCAAGATTCAAACCTCGATTTTACCTTTTCCGTTCGAATCAATCCCGTATCAAAATCCACGTCATCATATTTTAGCCCGTATTTTTTCAGACACTCCCGTTGCTTATCCAACAGTTTAGACATCTCTTCTTCGGTTGTTGAGAAAGAAAAGCTTGCCCGCTCTACTTTTTGATGTATCTCTTCTAATTCAGGAGGGAAGAACTTATATCCTTCATCCTCTAAAAACTTAAAGAACTCTTTGGGGGTATTATTCTTCCAGTTAGGATCGTTCTTTGCCGCAATGGAACAAATAACCTCTGGATGCCCCAAATTTTGAAGTTCGAGATCTGAGACTCTTAAATCACGAAGTCTTTCCATATAAGCACTTGGAAGGGCTAATTTACCTTCTTTTGTAAACAATCTATCCAACGCAGGGACAGGAACCTTCCCTGTGGCTTGGGCCTCAACCACCTCCCAAACCTTATTTTTATCCAATGAAACCCCTAATGAAAAATTGTCACAAATATCATCCACATAAGCCCTTAGAACACGCAGATCACCCGAAGGGTTTTCCAAAGTATTAAGCACCCCATGTCTAAGCATTTGTTCTGTGTAATCCATATTTGAAGCTTGTTTTTTTAACTTATCTAAAAAAATATCTTCCAATTTCTCGGCAGACATTTTATATACAAATATAGAATACAAATTCCTGTTTGATTTTTTAAGTTCTACAAGGCGATCCAAAGAGACCCCTCCCTTTTCTGCAAAGGATCCATTATAAAATTCCTTTAATAACTTCAAATCAACTGGACCATCTGTCAACAATTCGGTTCTTTTCGCTCCCAACAAAACAAGATCTTCATATGTCTGTGCACGTGCTTCTGTGATTACACCATGTGCAAGTCCGCTTTGTCTTGCGTTCAGTCCATGCTCTGGCACTCGTTCAGAACGATGCCCTCCCATTTCATGGAACAAATTTGCAATAACCTCTACAGAATCTGCATCCAACAACTCTCGTCCATTAATACGAACACCACGTTTACTTGCCGCACCTAAAACTTTTGCGGGCATATCATCCACTATCCGAATTTTAAAATTTTCACCATATACTGGATCAGCTAATGCCATCGCCACGGAATACGGCTCTTTTTGTGCTATATATGCTACAGCATCTGCTAATCTTTTGCCCAGTTTAGTATCTAGATCAAAGTCACAGTGTTTCTGAAGATAGCTCCAACTAAACACCTTTCCTTCTTCAACCATTTTTTTGGCTGCAGCACGTTGCGCAGCTGTGCTTTTGCGATAAAGTTCCTCACACTTAAGCTGTTTACTTAAATCTTCTGTTAACGGAACAAACCTTGCATCAATTCCACCCAAAGCCGGTACACTAGTCAGGACGAACAAACCCAATGCTCCGTCCATTGTTGCAACCTGTACAACCATATCATTGGTAATATTGGTATCCTTTACCAAGTCATCCAACTTTTCTTGCTTTGTTTGGGACATTTGAATACTATCTCTTTCTTTTTTCTATTTCTATCTTCCGTTTTCCATTGCTTGCTGTTGAACAGCTTGAAATTCTGCTTCGCTATGTTCACCACAAAGCATTGCAGGACCTTCTGGCGTCAAACCATCTTTTGCCATCGCAGCCATCATCTTTTTTTGATGACGTCCACGCAAATATTGAAGCACCATTCCAGTTACCATACCTATCGCTGCTACCCCTCCTGCAACGGCTGGAGCGACCATCAATGCAATCATTTGAGCAGCCGTAGCCGCAGTCAATCCAACCCCTACAATCTTTGCCGTCTCTGGGCCAACAATATCTGCCAATGTTTGAATAGGATTTGCAAAATCAGTTATATCGATTTTCTTCATTTACTTTTCCTTTCCTCTATACAATTCTATATTAATCTCGTCATCATAGTGCATAACAGGAACACGATAAATCGGAGCCACATTACCAGTTTCAAGGCTTGTTTCACATATAGCCGCTTCGCTTACATTATTCAACAACCCCTTTGCCACTTCGTTTAAACAATCCAAAATGATGCCCAACTCATGGTTACGAAAAAATAATGCATGGTCACCACCATTGTAAACAATAGAAGCATCCTTTGGCATTCCACTTACAGAAGCAATTTCTATCACAGGAATTCCTTCTTTCGTTGGTTGAATCAAATAACTGCCTGCCTGTATCCACTGCATCTTTTTCTCCTTATGCTCTTTGCTTTCCGTTATTAGCCCTCACAAGAGTGTTCTCTTCGAGAGCGCCCACAACATCATCAATACCTCCCTTACGGTGTCCGTAGTAAGGCTTACCCTTTGACTTTTGTGGCATTTTCTTTTTATAAGCTTCTACCTCATCCTTTAAGAGCTCATCATAATCGGGATAAATCTCTATCGGCTTCACTTTGGGGTCCAGCTTAACTGGGGTTTCTGGTTTTTTCCCATCCACCTCATCCATCAAATCATTCAATTCATCTTTTTCTTTCTGCTTTGCATCGTTTTCTTTTTGTTTTTTTAACTCTTCGGCCCGTTTTTTCTCCTGCACTACCTTATAATGCTTCAAGAAATCGGCCGCTGTGCATCTGCCAGAAAATCCAGAATGATCCAAATCAAATGTCTTTATACCAATGTCAGCCCCCAAATCAATAAGATACCGCATAATATCTGTTTTTCCTTCAATCGCCGCCAACATCAATGGCGTAAAACCACGAACATGTCCTTTGGGTGTTGGCATTTTTGTAAATGCATAGTTAGTACCTAAGATTTCACTATTCAAGTATTTTTTTAACTCCATCTCACCAATTGCTTTTAACGCCTCTAAATTACCATCCTTAATGGCAGTCACAATCATTCTGGGAATTTCACTTGCTGGCATTTTTTTAAAAGGTCCGCCATCCTTTTTTCTTTCATCACCTAAATAATGAA
>Ga0310690_10005936_pt1 | contig 16301 bp, 13 predicted proteins | sample AusTroGonzalo_MG_2_FD_207661 | JGI IMG/M metagenome (GOLD analysis project Ga0310690, IMG submission 207661) | Bovine rumen microbial communities from tropical cattle in Woodstock, Queensland, Australia - Gonzalo_04 (v2) (version 2) | ecosystem: Host-associated > Mammals > Digestive system >... | reverse complement strand
TTATGTGGCCACCTTCGTTAACTTATTGGAAGAAAGGCGCTGGCTGCCGGAAGCCACCTTCCGGGCCGTGCTGAAGACGGCGGCCGGTGACGACTTCTACCGCGCCCGCCACTACGATGCCCCGGGCTACTATTTTGACATGCTGGTTTCCAAGTCCCTCATTTTCCCGATGGGCTTTCTGCTGAGGAAAGTGCAGCTTGGCGTGGACTTCGGCTGGCTGTACTGGCAGACGGACAACGGCCGGCAGAACGATGCACGTCTTTTCAGCATAATGGGACTGGTGGATACCCGCTGGGCCCGATTATCGGCCCAATGGGGCGGCTACTTCGGCTGGGAACACGACGGCGACTCCCCCCATGTGGTGAAGTTCCGGCTGGACATCCACGCTTTCCGTCACTTCGAACCTTACATCTATTTCCAGCAGGGACTGAAAGACTGGCCCTTCACCCATCTGCGGATAGGAATCGCTTATAACTTAGACTTATGGAATATAAAGAGATACTAGCGCTCCTCCACCGGGAGGTAAAGCCGGCGCTGGGCTGCACCGAACCCATTGCCGTGGCGCTGGCCGTGGCCAAGGCCGTGGAGATTATCGCCGAAAACTGTCCCTGCGGGGCCGATTGGCGGCTGCAGGCCGATTTCCGGATAGCCGTGGCCGTCAGCGGCAACATCCTCAAGAACGGAATGGGGGTGGGCATTCCCGGAACCGGGATGGTGGGCCTGCCGGTAGCTGCCGCGCTGGGTGCCGTCTGCGGCTGCTCTTCCAAGGGTCTGGAAGTGCTCTCCGGACTGTCAAAATCGGCCGTAGAACGCGCCAAGGCCCTGGTGGCCGACAAGAAAGTGAGCATCTCCGTGGCACCCACGGACCGCCTCCTGTACGTGAAAGCCACCGTGACGGTGGACGGCGGGGCCCATGCCAGCGCCGAGGTGGATCCGCACGCCTACGCCATTATCGAGGACGACCACGACAAGATAGTGGAAACCAGTTTTGCCGATAAGATCCTGATGAGTTCCGAGTCCGGCGCCGCCGCAGCTGAACGTGCGTCCGATGACTACAATCTTAGCGTGAAGGAAATCTGCGACTTCGCCGACACAGCCGTCTACGAGGACATTGCCTTCATCCTGGACGACCGGAAACTGAACCTGGCCCTGGCCATCGAGGGGCTGCATGGGGACTTCGGCCTGAATGTGGGGCGCACCATCCGCGAAAACCAGAAAGAGGTGTTCGGGGACGATTTCCTAAGTTATGCCATGGGCCTCACCGCCGCGGCTTCCGACGCGCGCATGGCGGGCAGCACCCTGCCGGCCCTTTCCAACAGCGGCAGCGGCAACCAAGGCATCACGGTGAGCATGCCGGTGATTGCCTATTCCCTCAAATACGGGGTGGAGGACGAGCAACTGGCCCGGGCGTTGATTCTAAGCAATCTGGTGGCCATCCACATCAAGCATTATCTGGGGAAATTATCGGCCCTCTGCGGCTGTGTGGTGGCCTCCACGGGAAGCGCCTGCGGCATTGTCTATCTGCAGGGTGGAGGCTACAAGGAGATTTGTGCAGCCATCAAGAACATGGCAGGCAACATCACCGGCATGGTGTGCGACGGAGCCAAGGTGGGTTGTGCCATGAAAGTAGCTTCCGGCGTTTCCTGCGCCATCCAATCGGCCGTCCTGGCACTCCGCGGCACCTGCATCCCCTCTACGGACGGCATCGTCGAGGACGATGTGGAAAAGACCATCCGCAATCTGGGAGCCATCGGATCGGCCGGCATGAAGACCACCGACAAGATGATTTTGGACATCATGTTGTGCAAATAAGATAAATCGATTTATCTTTTCCTTGCATTCGTAAATAATTATCTGTATCTTGTGAAAGTTTTTAAAATTTATGCCTTATGTGTGAAGAGAATCCCAAAAATCCCATGGACCTGAACGGTGATGGTAAAGTATCGGTATCCGAGCGTATTCAATATGCTGCCAACAAAGCAAAAGAAGGCGCTAAAGAATTGTATGACAAGGCCGCGCCTAAGGTAAAAGAAGCCTACGCAGAGGCCAAGGAAAACGCCAAGGAGCTCTATGACAAGGCGGCTCCCAAGGTGAAGGAAGTGTACGAAGAGGCCAAAGGCAATGCCGAAGAGTATGCCCAGAAAGCCAAGGAGAAGATTCAGGAGATGAAGGACAAGAGACAACACGAAGACCCTAATAATCAATAACCCTATTTTATGAAGAAATTTCTGTTTGCCGGAATGTGCGCCCTCATGATGGCCGCCATTCCCGCCGGGGCCCAGTTTGGTCCCCGCCAGATTCCCGAGCCCACCGACGGCTTGAAGGATGCCTACAAGGATTACTTCAAGATTGGTGTGGCCGTGAACAACCGCAACGTCACGGACGCCGATCAGATTAAACTCATCCTCCGTGAGTTTAACAGCATCACGGCCGAAAACGCCATGAAGCCCCAGCCCACCGAGCCCAAGAAGGGCGAGTTCAACTGGGAAGATGCAGACCGCATTGCCAACTTCTGCCGTGAGCACGGCATCAAGATGCGCGGTCACACCCTCATGTGGCACAGTCAGATCGGCACCTGGATGTATCAGGACGAAAAGGGCAACCTCCTTCCTAAGGAAGAGTTCTATGCCAACATGAAGCATCACATCCAGGCCATCGTAAACCGCTACAAGGATGTGGTTTACTGCTGGGACGTGGTGAACGAGGCGGTGGCCGACAGCCCGGTATATCCCGGCCGTCCGGAACTGCGCAATTCCCCCATGTACCAGATTGCCGGTGAGGAATTCATCTACAAGGCCTTCGAGTATGCCCATGAGGCCGATCCGAACGCCCTGCTCTACTACAACGACTACAACGATGCAGAACCCGCCAAGAGCCAGCGTATCTACAATCTGGTGAAGCGGATGAAGGATGCCGGCGTGCCGGTGGACGGTATCGGCATGCAGGCCCACTACAATGTGTACGGCCCCACCATGAAGGAAGTCGATGACGCCATCAATCTCTATTCCACCGTGGTTAAGCACATCCACCTCACCGAGCTGGATATCCGCATCAACGAGGACATGGGCGGCGGTCTCCGCTTCAACCAGGGCCAGGCCACTGTCTCCGACTGGGAGCGCACCCTGCAGCAGGACCAGTATGTGCAGCTGTTCAAGGTGCTCCGCAAGCACAAGGACGTGATCGACTGCGTCACCTTCTGGAATGTCTCCGACAAGGATTCCTGGCTGGGCGTACGCAACTACCCGCTGCTGTTCGACGAGAACTACAAACCCAAGCAGGCATATGTGGCCGTGAAGGGCTTCGATCCCAAGATGGACAACTTTGAAATCAAGGAAGACTTCAAACCGTCCGAGCTCAACCAGCCCGGCCAGGAGTATCCTATGGTGAACTCCCAGGGCTATGCCCGATTCAAAGTGAACGCTCCCAAGGCTACTTCCGTTATCGTGAGCCTCGGCCTGGGCGGTTCCGGCGGCACCGTGCTCCACAAGGCCGAAGACGGTTCCTGGATGGGCACCACTGACGGCCCTATGGACGAAGGCTTCCACTACTATCACCTCACGGTGGACGGCGGCGTACTCAACGACCCCGGCACCAACAACTACTATGGCTCCACCCGTTGGGAGAGCGGTATTGAAATCCCGGCCCACGATGCCGATTTCTATGCCATGAAGAACGTGCCTCACGGCAAGGTACAGCAGGTTCTCTTCTGGTCCAACAGCACCAACCAGAACCGCGTGGCCTGGGTCTATACTCCGCCGGAGTACGACAAGAACAAGAAGAAATACCCGGTGCTCTATCTGCAGCACGGTTGGGGTGAGAACGAGTATGCCTGGTGGAACCAGGGCCATGCCAACCTTATCATGGATAACCTCATCGCCGACAAGAAGATTGAGCCGTTTATCATCGTGATGACCTACGGCATGACCAATGAAGGCTTCCGTCCCGGCCAGATGCCCGCCGCACGTCCCGCTGCCGCTCCTGGTGGTGCTCCCGGTGCACGTCCCGGTGGTGCCGGTGCTCCTCCGGCAGGTGGCTTCGGTGGCGGCCGTCCCGGTGGTCCTGGCGCTCCCGGCGCAGCTCCCGCTGCAGGTGCTGCCCCTCAGGCACGTCCCGCACGTCCTGCCGGTGGCATGGGCATGATGATGAACAATGGCTTCGAGGCCGTTCTCTGCGACGAACTGATTCCTTACATCGACGCCAACTTCCGCACCATCGCCAAGAAGGAAAGCCGCGCCATGGCCGGCCTCTCCATGGGTGGTATGGAAACCCACACCATCACCCTGGCCCGTCCGGAAGTGTTCGGCTGGTATGGCCTCCTCTCCGGTGGCACCTATTCCCCGGAAGAAGTCCAGGGTACCGGTGTTAAGGGTATCTTCGTAGGTTGCGGCAGCAAGGAAGGTCCGGACCAGATCCGCGCCGCTGCCCAGAAACTGCAGGAAGCCGGCTACAACGCCAAGGGTTACGTCTCCGAAGGCACTGCCCACGAGTTCCTCACCTGGCGCCGCTGCCTCTACGAGATGGCTCCGATGCTCTTCAAGAAGTAGTTAAAAAAGGCGGGCTCGAAACCCGCCTTTTTTATCGCCTCATCCAAGGACCCCTTTGCTGCTCGGTTTTGGCATTGGGGTCTATTTGTTTGGCAATGATTTCGGCCATCTTGCGGGCACCGGCCTGGGTGGGATGGATGCCGTCCTCGTTCAGAAGCGCCTCCTGACCCTCAAAAGGAGTATGGAGATCGATGAGGCCCGCCAGCTGGTTCTTCTTTACAGCTTTCTCCAGCATGGGGATGATTTCCCCGGCAATCACTTCTTCATTGATGTTCCAGCTGGGTTTGAAGGCGGGAATGGGGTTGCAGATGTAAATCTTCGGCTGGGACGGCAGGGCCTTCAGGGCATCGATCATTTGCTGGAGGTCCTTTTCAAAATCGGCCTTGTGCACCCAGTTTTCCGGTTTGGTGTCGTTGGTTCCCAGTTTGATGACCACCACGTCGGGCTTGAAGGCAAGGGCGTCTTCCCAGGCCAGTTCCTTCATGTAAGGGAGGTCTCCGCTGTTCATGAGGGTTCGGCCGCTTACGCCGAAGTTCTTCACCCAGTAGCCATCGCCCAGCATCTTCTGCATCTGGGCAGGATAGCCGTTGGTGTCGTTGAGGTCTATCAGATAGCCGTCCGTAATACTGTCGCCGATACAGGCCACCCGCACGGCATCCTGTTTGGGCGAAGGCAGATTATCCAGCCAGGCCGAGAGGTCGGAGACCATCTGGTCGTGATAGGCGAAGAAAGGCATATTGCCGTAGCCGTGGCCGCCGGTGGGGTAAATGTGGATGGAACAGTTGTTTCCGGCATTGCGCATGGCGGTGTAATAGGCGATGGCATTGGGCACCGGGGGAACCAGGTTGTCGTCGCTGGAAAGCAGCAGGATGGCGGGAGGCGTGAGGTGGGAACGAACCTGCAGCTCGTTGCTGTACAGCCGTACCAGCTCCGGGTCCTTCTGTCCCTCTCCCAGCAGGCCGTCCAGGGACCCCTGGTGCGTACCGCGTCCCATGGTAATCACCGGATAGAACAGGATCTGGAAGTTCGGCCTTAGCTCATAAGGAGTATGCGTGGCGATGGTAGAGGCCAGGTGACCGCCGGCCGATGAGCCCATGATGCCGATATCGTCCGGATTGATTTTCCAGACGGCGGCACTGTCCCTGAGAATGCGCATGGCCGTCTCCACGTCCGAGATGGGCAGCGTTCGGTCCCCGTGGGGGATGCGGTAGTTCACCATGGCGAAGGCGATGCCCTTGCCGGTGAAGAAATCGGCCCAGGCGCCGCATTCGTGGGTATTGGAAAGCACTGCGTATCCGCCGCCGGGGCAGCCCACCACGGCCCGGCCGGTAGGCTCTTCGGGCAGGGAAACCACCAATTGGGCGACACCGTCATCGCTGATGGTGAGGGTGAACTGGCGGGCTGTCTGGGCGCCAAGGCTCAGGCAAATGCACGCCAGCAGCAGGGAAAGGACTGTTTTTTTCATATCTTCATTGTTTTGATACTTACAAATATACAAAGAAAAATCACTATATTTGTTCGAATTAAAACCTTTTAATCCATGAAAAGAATCTTAGGCGCACTGCTCGCCATTTTCGTCAGTATCACCCTTCTCGCCGCAGAGGGCTCTGCTCCCAAGTACGTATTTTACTTTATCGGTGACGGCATGGGTATCAACCAGGTCATCGGCACGGGAGAATATAATGAGGGGACCGGAGCCGGTCCGGCCGTGGTGAACTTCTCCCAGTTCCCGGTCCGGGGCTTCATTACCACCCATTCGGTTACTTCCCTGGTAACGGACTCTGCGGCTGCAGGTACGGCCCTGGCCACCGGCGTAAAGACCTACAACAGCGCCATCGGCTTGAATATCAGCGGACAAAAGGTCACCAACCTCTGCGAATGGGCCAAGGCGGCGGGCTTTGGAACGGGCGTCGCCACCACTGTAGGCATCAATCACGCCACCCCCGCCAGCTTCTTCGCCCACACCCGCGTACGCGGCAATTATGAGGACATCGCTTTCCAGTACATGTCGGCCCCCGTGGACTTCGGCGCCGGCGGCGGATTCATCACGGAGAAGAATTCCGGACACGATGCAGCTTTCTTCGAGCAGAGGGCCCGGCAGTCCGGCATCACCGTCCTGAAAGGCAAGGATACGTTCCCGGGCATCGAAAACCGCACCGGACGCGTGCTGTGCCTGAGCGCAAAAGAGCAGACCAGCCTTCCGTACGCCATCGACCGGGAGGAAGACGACACCACCCTGCCCCAGTTCGTGGATGCGGGTATCCGCTACCTTTGGGCCAATTACGGTGAAAAAGGCTTCTTCTTCATGGTGGAAGGCGGCAAGATAGACAATGGCGGCCATGCAAACGATGCCGCCGCCTGCTTCCAGGAGCTGAACGATTTTGCCGATGCCATCGACGTGGCGCTGGACTTCTACTTGCAGCACCCGGACGAGACGCTCATCCTGGTTACGGCCGACCACGAAACCGGCGGCCTGATGCTGGGTGCCGGCCAGTACGAAATGCATCCGGACCGCCTGGCCAAACAGCACGTTTCCGTAGATGCCCTTACGGCCCTTTTCCGCAAGACCTTCTTCCCGGAGAAGGAGGAAGACTATATCACGCCTTCCTGGGAGCAGATTCAGGATTTCTTCAAGGAGAATCTGGGCCTCTGGGACAGCGTGGACGTGGACAGAAGGGCCGAAGCCGTTTTGAAGGACGTTTATGACAGGACTTTCGGCCGGGACGGTAACCGGGACGAGAGTGTGGAAAACCTGTACTCCACCAATTCCCGCATCGTTGCCCAGGCGGTAAACGTGCTGGACCGCGCCGCCGGCTATAACTGGAGCTTCGGTTCCCATTCCGGCTCCCCGGTGGGACTTTATGTGGTGGGCTGCGGGGCCGATGCCTTCTGGAGTGTCCACGACAACGCCCAAATTGCCCCTACCATTGCCAAATTAGCTGGTTATAAGAGATTCTAGTTATGAAAAAGTTACTGTTGATCCTGGTCCTTGCGCTCCTGGGGACCTTGGCCTCGAAGGCCCAGACCGTCTATTCCTGCCAGTACAAGAGCGACGCCGACGTTAAGGTGTACGTGGCCCAGTACAAGTCCGACGCGGACCTGGTAGTGTACAAGTGCAAGTATAAATCCGACGCAGAGGGCAACAAAGGCCTCTGGTACTTCGTGGATTACAAGTCCGACGCCAAGAAGAAAATCTATTTCGTAGACTATAAATCCGATGCCGATATAGTAATCTACTTCACCGAGTACAAGTCCGACGCCGGCTGGAAAAACAAGAGCAAACTCTACAAGATGGAGTAAAGCCGCAGATATATGAATGTATAAATAATTGAATATGAAAAAGTTATCAATCCTATTGCTGGCAGTTGCCACGGCGGGAGCTATTGCTTGCTCCGGAAACAGTGTGAAATATGACATCAAGGGGAGCAACGCTCCGGAAGACGGAGTGGTGGTGTACCTGGAGGACCAGATGACATCGGCCCGCCTGGACAGCGCCGTTGTGGCCAATGGAGCTTTCCAGATGAAGGGAAAGGCCGATAAGGACGCTTTCCTGTCGGTCGTTCTGGACGGGACCAGCTGGTGGTACCTGTTTTTCAATGACGGCACGCCTGTCCAGATAGACGTGGCCGAAAAGACTGTCACCGGTTCGGCCCTTAATAATAAGCTCACGGAATGCGACTTGCGCAATTCGGAGGCTTATGAAGAGTACGTCAGTTTCGTACGGGAGTTCACTTCCCTCCCCGAGGAGGAACAGGAAGCCCAGGTGGACGAGTTCATCCCCAAGTATCAGGCCAAGATACAGGAATATACAGATGTATTACTTGACATCATTGAAGAGAATAAAGACAATCTTATTCCCGTCGCTTTTCTCAAGAGCATTCCCTCGCTGGCAGGCGACGAGAAATTCGATGAGCTGGTTGCCATGGACGCTCCTTTTGCCAAACACCCGTTCGTGCTGGACTTGAAGCGCAAACTGGACGAATCCAATGCCAAGACGAAGGAGGCCGATGCAAAGAAACTGGCGGTTATCGGCCAGAAATTCCTGGATCTGGAGGAGGCCGATCCCGATGGCAACATGCACAAACTGAGCGAATACGCCGGCCAGGGGAACTGGGTTCTCGTGGATTTCTGGGCAGCCTGGTGCGGCCCCTGCAAGGCCGAAATGCCCAATGTGGTGGCAGCTTACAAGAAGTACCACAGCCAGGGATTTGAGGTGGTGGGTCTGTCATTCGACCAGAATAAAGAGGATTGGGTGAAGGCCATCAAAGATTGGGAAATGCCTTGGATCCATCTTTCCGACCTTAAGTACTGGAAGAGCCTGGCAAGCGATGTGTACAATGTGAATTCCATCCCGGACAACCTGCTGATAGATCCGGAAGGCACTATCGTGGCCCGCGGTCTTCGCGGTGAGGCTCTGGAATCCAGGCTGGCCGAAATCTTCAAGTAATTTTTTGTATTTCGGAATAAATGCTTATCTTGTGACACATAAATAACTGATATGAAAGATTTTATCTATCACGCCCCCACAGAGGTGGTATTCGGAAAAGAATCCGAAGAACAGGTAGCCGGCCTGGTTAAGAAATACGGCGGCCACAAGGTATTGGTACATTTTGGCGGCGGCAGCGCCAAGCGCTCCGGCCTCCTGGACAAGATGTGCCGTCTTCTACAGGAAGGCGGCCTGGAAACCGTGCTGCTGGGCGGTGTAGTGCCCAATCCCCGCCTCTCCCTGGTGCATGAAGGTATTGACCTGTGCCGCAGGGAGAAGGTGGATTTCATCCTTTCTGTAGGTGGCGGCAGCGTAATTGACTCTGCTAAAGCCATTTCCTACGGCATCCTGTACGGTGGCGATGTCTGGGACTTCTATCTGGGAAAGGCCAAGCCGACCGGGTGCCTCCCGATGGGTTGCGTACTCACCATTCCGGCCGCCGGCAGTGAAATGAGCGACTCCAGCGTGATTACCAACGAGGATGGCGACATAAAAATCGGCTACAGCAACCAGATGAGCCGGCTCAAATTCGCCATCATGAATCCAGTCCGCACCTTTACGCTTCCCCCTTACCAGACGGCTGCAGGTGTGACCGACATCATGATGCACACCATGGAGCGCTACTTCTCCCACGATGACGATATGACGCTCACGGATGCCATTGCCGAAGCCATTCTGCGCACCATGAAGGAATGCGTATTTGATGTGCTGAAGGACCCCGAAGACTACCGTGCCCGGGCCCAGATCATGTGGGGCGGTTCCCTGGCCCACAACGACTTAACCGGTTGCGGCCTCAGCGGAGACTGGGCCACGCATCAACTGGAGCATGAGCTAAGCGGCATGTTCGACGTAACCCACGGCGCCGGCCTGGCCGCCATCTGGCCCAGCTGGGCTCGCTATGTGATGCACGAGAACATCGGCCGATTCGTCCGCTTCGCCGTGAATGTGATGGATGTGCCCAACGACCTTACGGATCCCGAAGGAACAGCCATCAAAGGCATCGAGACCATGGAACGCTTCTACCATCATATCGGCATGCCCATCAATATTCCCGAACTCATCGGCCGGGATATCACGGACGAGGAGATTAAGGAGATGGTGCGCAAATGCAGCCAGGACTACACCCTTACCCAGGGACAACTCAAGGTGCTGCAGCCCGCCGATATGGAAGCTATCTACAAAATGGCAGCCTGCCGGAAGTAGAGAAGTTTCATCCCTGTCACATTCAGCCCGCGGTGCTTTACAGACACTGCGGGCTATCTTTTTTAAATGCAATTCATTTTCCGTTTTGCATTCTCGCGGAGAAGCAGTATCTTTGAAACTGGTTTAGTAGTTATTCAATCTATATATGGCGAAACTGTTTACAGGACGCGTCTTGGCTACGCTGCTGCTCCTTGCAGCGGTGGCGCAGGGGGCGCGAGGCCAGGCTTTAGCCCCGGTGGAGCGGTCGTGGTACGTGGGAGTGCAAGGCGGTACTTCCTTCGGCCAGGGCACGTTCCGCAGCATTACGGAGCAAAAGGTGCATTGGGGGCTCCAGGGCGGGCTTTTCGGTGGTTACCGCTTCAACCGGCTGCTGTCGGTGGAGCTGGGGGCCCGCTACGGTGCCCAGAGCCAGTACGCGCTGGACTGCTGCCCTTACTGGATGTCAGAGGAAGAGGTACGGTACATGGCGCCGGTGCTGGACGAGCATGGCTGGTACTACAAGGACCTCAGGGCCGCCACTCAGTGGGGCAAGCTGGCCCTGCAGGCCAATATCGACCTTTTAAGCCTGCTGGCCAAGCCTTCGTGCCGATGGTCCCTCACCCTGTCCCCGCAAATCTCGGCGGTCACCACCAGCACCAGGCTGATAACGCCGGATAGGGAAATCCCGCACGAGCGCCAGTGGCATCTGGGCCTGGGCGGAGAGGCCGGCATCGGCTTTCAAATCAGCCAATCCGTGGGCGTAGCCCTTTACGGCAGCATTACCTGCCTTACGGGTGAGCGCTTCGACAATATCCCCATACACGCCCACAAAAGCAACCTTCTCTGGGATGCGGGCCTTAAACTGACATTCGGCCTATGAGAAAGTATGCTATAGCACTGGCAACACTCCTTCTCACGGGCTGCTACCATGAGTTTCACGAGATAACGGCCGACCGCAGCAGCGTGGCCGTGGCGCTCCAGTGGGAGCAGCCGGAAGACGCCGGAACGTTCCTCCACAACATCACCTTCTCGGCGGACGGTATTACCCGGAGTTTCGACACTCCCCGGGAGGCTTCCGCCGAGCAACTGCAGCTTCCGGACGGAGAATACGACATCCTGGTCACAGCCAATATGACGGAGGCCGACAGTTTCATCCTCAGTGGCCTTCCCGGCACCAAGGCCGGCCTGCCGGACGTAAGGGTTTCCCTTAGGAATCCGCTTGCCAACCCTGCACAGGCCTGGTACGGCATTTCCCACGCCAGTGTGCAGAAAGGCAAGGCTACAGTGGCGGAGGCCAAGCTCCAGCGCCTGATGTGCACCCTTACGGTGAACATTGCCAATGTGCCGGCGGGAACCACCATTATCCACACACTTGCCAATGTAGCCAAGGAAGTGAGGCTTACAGCCCAGGATGATGCCGGCCGCTACGGCGTACCTGGCACAGAGACCGTGGGCAAACTTACGGTTGACACCTATCCCATAAATCTGTTCCCCACGGTCTCCGGCAAAGGCCGCAGCCTGCTTACGCTGGAAATCATCACTGCTGCGGGGTCGGAACTTACCGTGCTCTGTGACGCCCCGCGCATGGAAGTGGGCAAGTCTTACATCCTGGAGCTGGACTACACCAAACTCCAGCCCTACATGTACATCACGCCTTACTCCATCAGCGCATGGGAGGATGGCTGGACCGTCTCCGGAGAAATCCTCAATTCCCAAGAATAATACTAAAAACACAATACTATGAAATCGAACAAGTTATTCATCCTTGCCGCAGCGGCCCTTGCCGCGCTTTCGGCCTGCAACCATGAGAATGTTACCTCTCAGGACGGCCCCAAAGCCCTTTCCATCACCATCCAGGCGGCCATCGGGGAGATGACCAGGGTCAGCACCAGCGGCAACACCGCCACTTTCGAAACCGGGGACAAGATCGCCCTCTATGCCTGGACAGGCGACAAGACCGCCGTGCCGGACACCAAGGTGGTAAACGGCGTGGAAAACACGCTGGGGTCGGACGGCAAGTGGACTCCGGCCACCCAGATGCTCTGGGCCGATATGATTACGGACCACTACTTCCTGGGCATTTACCCGGCCAAGGCCGTCACCAATTTCACGGCCGATTCCTTCACGCTGCAACCCGACAAGTATGAGGAATCCGACCTCCTGATTGCCGTGAACACCACTGGCCTCAAGGCGCAGGACAATCCGGTTAGCCTTACCTTCGAACACGCCATGGCCAAACTGTACGTGAACCTGACCTTCCGCGACCAGTGGGCCACGGCTCCCACGGTTTCCTCCGTCACGGTAAAGGCCAGGAAGACCGCAGACATCAATTACCTGGCCGCGACACCCGCCACGGCAAGCGGTTCGGCAGAAGAAGTGCCCCTCACATCCATCGACAATGCCAGCTGGAGTGGCCTTCAAGTTCCTCAGGCAGGTGTGAACACCATCACCATCGCCATAGACGGCAAGGATTATAAATTCACTCATACAGAGGATATTCCGCTGGTGAAAGGCCAGTACACCACGGTAAACCTTATCGTGGGCCGCAACACCATAGACCTGGACTCCGTGAGCATTTCCAACTGGTCAGCCGGATCCACCATCAATGGTGGCGAGGCACAGACCAACGACTAGCCCTTTGTCATACCCAGGTCGAAGACCGGGAGTATCTCATTAAGATATGAAGTACATCAACATTCTGATCGCCCTGTCGGCGGCTCTCCTGCTGCTCTCCTGCCAAAAGGAGACAGACGGGTCTCCCGGCGGACTGCCCATGCGGGTGGTACCTACGCTGGCAGGTGGGGAAACCAAAGGCAGTCTCACCACGGACGACCTGCAGGAATTCTGGCTGATTGTTGACTGCCCCTCGGACGCCAATTACAGCTACCGTGCGAAGTTTTCCAAAAGCGGCTCGGCCTGGACTTCCCCCCGGCAGCTCTATTGGAAGGACAAGACCACGCCCATCGACTATTACGCCCTCCTCTTTGGCAACCATAGTTTCCAAAAAGACGAACTTACCGACGGATTCAGCATGGAGATCCCTACAGACCAGAGTTCTCAAGAGGGGCTCAACGCGGCCGACTTGCTTTTTTTCAGTGCCTCCGACATCACTTATGACTCAACGGTAGACGGCCAGTTGCCCGTGAACTTTAAACACGGCCTCACCCGGGTAACCCTGGAACTTTCCCTGGGGAGCGAATTCTTCGACAACGGCTACGGCCTCACGGACAATCCCGTAACGAAGCTTGTCATAAAGGGAGCCTGCCGGAGATTCTCTTACCAGCCACTGACCGACACAATTATGCCTGACTCGCGCTCTCATGATGCCGACTTTACTCCGCTGTTCGTAAGCTATACCCCCGGTACGGCCGCAAGCAAAACCGCCGTAGTCACTTATGAGGCCATTCTGGTACCGCAAATCCTCAACCCCGGTGATCTGAAAGTAAGTTTCAATGTGGGAAAAAGGAAATACGTGTGGGCCAACACCGAAGTCATCACCCTCCCCGCCGGCCGCTGCTGCACTCTGCCTGTAATCGCCACTATGGCTCCGACACATAAATGATTATGGGAAAGAACAACATATATTTCGCAGCAGTCGCAGCGTTGCTGGCACTGGCGGGTTGCAATAAGGCGAGCGGTCCTGAAACGGCGGTCGGCATTACCGTGAAGGCATCCATCGGCCAGATGACCAGGGTGCAGTACACGGGCAATGCCACGGAATTCACTACCGGAGACCAGATTGCCGTGTACGCCTGGACAGGCAGCGCCTCTGCAGTCCCCGCCAACCCCGTTGTGAACGGAGAGGTGAATACCTTCGACGGCTCTGCATGGACGCCGGCCCACCAGATGGCGTGGGACGGTTCGTCGGAAGCGCACTTCTTCCTGGGCGTCTGTCCGGCAAAGACCATCTCCGACTTTACGGCCGATTCCTACAGCCTTGAACCGGCGGATTATACGGCCAGCGACCTGCTGATTGCTACCCGCCTGGACGGGCTCACGCCGTCGGCCACTCCCGTGGACTTGACATTCACGCACGCCATGGCCAAACTTACCGTGAATCTCAGGTTCCTCGGCCAAACCGGCAGTACACCGGTATCGGCCGACGTTTCTGTGACGGCGCGCAAGACCGCCACGGTGAACTACCTGACCAAAACTGTCACGGCTACCGGCGACGCCACCAACGTAGCCCTTCCCGACGCCGCTGCGGCTCCTGCGGGTTACGTTCTCAGTTACAGCGGCCTGCAGGTACCCCAAACCGGGGTAAATGAGGTCATCGTCAACATCGGCGGGCAGGAATACCGTTATCAGTCTACGGACGACATCCCCCTCCAGGGCGGGAAAAACACCATCCTGAGTCTGGTCATCGGCCATGACATAATCACGCTGGACGTCGTCTCCGTCTCCGACTGGACTGCGGATGAAGACCTCCCCGGCGGAGTGGCCTACCTCCACGAGTGGGTGGACATGGGCGAGGTAACCATCGGCGGTGTGACCAAGCACCTCCTCTGGGCCACATGCAACGTGGGTGCCGACTATCCCTGGGATTTCGGCAACTACTTCGCCTGGGGCGAGACCGTCCCGAAAGGAAATTATAACTGGGATAGTTACAGTCTGGGTGACGGCACTTCTTTCAGCAAATATACTGGAAGTGACTATGTCACGCTGCAGGCAGAAGACGATGCCGCTACGGCCAATTGGGGTGCGCCCTGGCACATCCCTACGGACCAGGAGTGGGAAACGCTGTTCAATGACGCTCTTTACAGCTGGGTCTGGACAAGGAATTACATGAGCTCAGGCATAAACGGTATGTTGGTGACCCGTAAACAAGATGACACCAGTACCGATCCCTGCGCAGGCCACTCCATCTTCCTTCCCGTCACCGGATACTGGGACCAGAACGGCTTTAAATCCATGTCCCCTGATGCCTCGTACTGGTCTTCCTCCCTCTGCACGGAATCCTTGTCCTACGCTTGGCTCCTGGAGTTCAATCGTACTGGTCATTTCGAAGCCAGCAGTGCTCTCCGTAGAAGAGGTCTGCCTGTCCGTCCCGTCATAGAATACATTTGATTATGAAAAAGAACATCATATACATCGCAGCTGCGGCGCTCCTTTCGCTGGCGGCTTGCAACAAGGGAATCGCCCCGGATGCATCGGGCGAGATTACCATCGACGCCAGCATAGGCGCCATGACCAGGGTTTCCTACAACGGAGTCGCCACGGAGTTTACCTCCGGAGACCAGATTGCCGTGTATGCCTGGATGGGCGGCTCATCCGCCGTACCCGACAACCGTGTAGTGGACGGCGTATGGAACACCCTGGGCTCGGACGGCCTTTGGACCCCCGCTACGCCGATGCTATGGAAGACGATGGTGGACCCGCACTACTTCCTGGGGATTTTTCCGGCCAGGACCGTCTCTAGTTTCACGGCCGATGCCTACACGCTGAATCCCGCCGATTTCACCGCGAGCGACCTCCTGATTGCCACCAACCTGGGCGGCGTCAAGGCTACCGACGGTCCCGTTTCCCTTTCCTTCGACCATGCCATGGCCAAGCTGAACGTGAACCTGAAGTTCCGCACCCAGTGGGACGCCACGCCCACGGTATCCGGCGTCACCGTCACGGCATGCAAGACCGCCACGGTGAACTACCTCACCAAAGCCGTTACGGCCACGGGAACCCCTGAAGCTATTGATATTCCGGCCACTGCTACCGCTGCCACGGGCTATGCCCTCAGTTTCAGTGGCTTGCAAGTACCGCAGGATGGCGTCCGTAGGGTAGTCGTCACCATCGCAGGAAAGGAATACGTGTACGAATCGGCCACGGACATTCCGCTCGTGGGTGGCCAGTACACCACCCTGGGCCTGCTGGTAGGCAAGGACAAGATGGAGCTGGGTTCCATCACCGTGGCCGACTGGACCGCCGGCTCCTCCCTCCCCGACGGCAATGCCGTATATTATGAGCATTATCCTTTGGCAGCAGCCGATGTCTCTTCTGAGGATATCGGCAAGGTGCTGGCCGCCGACGGCTATATCTACGCCGATGCCACCACTGCCGATGCGAATGGCGGCGGGGCCCGCGCCGTGATAGCC
>Ga0310690_10005935_pt1 | contig 16302 bp, 16 predicted proteins | sample AusTroGonzalo_MG_2_FD_207661 | JGI IMG/M metagenome (GOLD analysis project Ga0310690, IMG submission 207661) | Bovine rumen microbial communities from tropical cattle in Woodstock, Queensland, Australia - Gonzalo_04 (v2) (version 2) | ecosystem: Host-associated > Mammals > Digestive system >... | reverse complement strand
TTGCAGTCGGGAAAAAACGCCTCGTAATGCCCGCACTCGGCCGCGCTCCCGTTTTTCCCGTGGATGTATAATACCGCGTTCATTCTGCTTTTCCTCTCTTTCTTGATCGTTCTTTTTCTTTATGCTTGAACCGACGATGAACTCGAGGAGCATTCTCTTCCTGTTCTGATGAAATGCCCTTCCTGAATCGCAGCGAACGTTGCTGCCGCACAAACAATAACCGCAGAGTATTTCAGCGGAACAGCGGGAATCGTCAGCGGTAATAGAAACAGCAGAGCTCCTGTCACTTTGTTCATAACCGAATGAACAGCCACAAACCTCTTCTGTACGGCAAATCCCGAAACGATATCAACGGCCTTTATGAGAGCAATCATTCCGATCCATATATACAGCCATGCGGGAATACGCAGGATTGGAAGCAGCTTGATCAGGCATACAACCACAAACACAAAGTCTGCAACAGTATCCAGCTTTGCCCCAAGATTGCTGACCGTATTTGTTTTTCTCGCCACGAATCCATCGAGCATATCAGACAACCCGGCAGCTATGTAAAGCACATAAAAGGCAGGAGAGAACACGGGGCAGAAAAGCAGAATGACACTGGCAGCTATTCTGAAAACCGTTATTGTGTTTGCCATCAATGACCGCGCCTCTTTTCCTTCTTCTTTTCCTGCTTCATCTCAAATCATTGATTTCCTTTTGCAGGTTTTCCAGAAACCTGCCCGCATGAGCGCCGTCCATCTGCGTGTGATGGAATTGGAAAGACACCGGCAAAGAACACCGGAACCATCTTTTCCTGTATCGGCCCCAAATCAGGAAGGGGTTGTTGAAAATCCCGCTGTTCATGCCGACCGCGCCGTCCAGCTCCGTGTCAATCACGGCCGAAGTTCCGATCACCATGCACTTGCCGGACAGATCCCGGTCCGCGCAGCTTTCGGCAACCTGCGCGGTGTATTGGAGGTACTCCCGGTTAAAGCTGCCGAGATCCTCCGAAAACTGGATGTCGCAGGAGTTGACTTCTCCATGTCTGTTTTTGACGATCGTGTTGACTGCGATCATGTCATACTGCATCAGCTTGTCACTCACCGGCAGAAGATAGAACTCTTTAATGGAAGCGGCGGCTTTCCCGATGCACCAGCAGAGCAGCATATTGAATTTCTGGCCATTTTTCTTGCCGACCCGCACCAGCATTGTGACGTCCAATGTCTTGAAGAAGGTCACCATCGGATTCGGCGCTTTCATCCAGAGAGCATAGGCCGTTGCTCTCGACGTGTCCTTCGGGTCAATCTCTCTTAGCATGACTTATTCCCTCTTTATCGGTCTGCATATCCTGTTTGAGAAAACAAATCCAGCACAGTTGCAAGTTTTCTTTCTTTTGTATCTTTCAACGTATGTGCCTCCTTGCCACCTGTGAACCATCGTTCTCTTATTATAGTGAACGATGGTTCACTTGTCAAGGGCTGTAATAAAAATAATAGCGTATTTTGCATGAGAAAAGCGCCCCGCCTCCGAAGAAGGCAACCTTGACGCTGGTCTGAAGACAGAAAAAGACCTGTAACGGTCGAATGCATCCGGCATCTGTATCGGTACAGGTCCTTTATTGTTTTGGTATCCGGTCAGATTTCAGAGATGTGATTCTTTTCGGCGTATCCGGTGAGGAAGAGCGTGAGCGCGCCGTCGCCGGTGACATTGCAGGCGGTTCCGAAGCTGTCCTGCAGCGCGAAGATTGCCAGCATCAGGGCGGTTCCGGCGTCGTCAAAACCAAGGACGCTGACGATCAGGCCGAGAGATGCCATGACCGTGCCGCCGGGGACGCCGGGCGCACCGATGGCAAAGACGCCGAGCAGCAGGCAGAAGGCGATCATCGTACCGATACCAGGGAGCTGTCCGTAGAGCATCTTGGAGATGGTCATGCAGAAGAAGACTTCGGTCAGTACGGAACCGCAGAGATGGATGTTGGCGAAGAGGGGAACGCCGAAGTCGACCATATCACGCCGGAGTACCTTGCTCTTGTGCGCACAGTTCAGCGCAACAGAGAGCGTCGCGGCGCTGGACATGGTCCCGACCGCGGTGAGATAGGCGGGACCGTAGTGGCGGAGAACTTCCCAGGGACTGCGGCCGGAGTAGGCTCCGGCGATCAGATAGAGCACCGCGAGCCAGATAAAGTGACCCAGCATGACAATCAGGATGATCTCGACGAAAGCCGGAAGCTGGTGCGTGATCATGCCTTCATAGCTGAGATTGCAGAAAGTTGCGCAGATATAGAACGGAAGAATCGGAATAATGACACGCTCAACAATTTCCAGCACGATATTTTGGAATTCCTCCAGCAGACTGCAGGTAAGCTGGCTCTTTGTCCACACAGCGGCCAGACCGATCAGCAGGGAGAAAGCCAGCGCACTCATGACAGGCATGATCTGCGGGATGTTCAGCTGAACGACCACGTTGGGCAGGTCCCGCAGTCCCTGCACATCCGTCGCAATCGACAGGTGGGGAATCAGGCCGTAGCCGGCGGCCGTGCTCATGAACGCCGCACCGATGGAACTGATATAGGCAATCACGACCGCGACGCCCAGCATACGGGAAGCATTGTTGCCCATACGGGTGATGGACGGAGCAATAAAGCCGATGACAATCAGCGGCACGCAGAACATAATGACCTGGCCGAGAACGTACTGCAGCGAGACGACAACCTTCATCACGCCTTCGCCAAAGAACTGGCCGAGCAGGATGCCGATGGCCAGCGCCAAAAGAAGTCGGAAAGGCAGACTGGAAAACAGCTTTTTCATGGTTTGTGAGTTCCTCCTGACGGAATGATAAAAAAGGACACCTGCCGTTTTCCCGCAGATGCTCTTTTTTCAGCTGTATTATAGATGTTGGGCCTTGTTCTGTCAACGGGAAAAGATAAGACTCTCAGGCAAGTCTGTCTTCCTCGCGCTCAGTCAAACAGAAGCGAAAGAATCTCCTCTTTGCCGATCCCGCCGAATATGGCGGAGAGATCAAATCTGTCCAGAATTTCTGCAAAGACGTCTCTCCTGAACGCCTGTCCGCGCAGCGCTTCCAGGAGAAGACCGTCATCCGTCGTCGCCATGTAGTCTCCGAAAAAGATCAGGTCGTTCACTTTTCCTGCTTCGATATCCACATGCGCTTCCATCGTGCCGCCCGGAAAGCGCTTTTTATTGGAATAGCCGTAACGCGGACTCTTTCCCCAGTTCCATTCCCAGCTTCCGTACTTCTCATCCGCCAGCCAGGCAACCTCTCTGAGTTCTTTTTCCGTCAGTTCTTCCCGGGTCATTCCGTCCCGGCTAAGTTCATCCAACATTCTGTTCCAGAATTCCTGGATTCCGATGGATTCGGGCAAAAAGTCCTTGATGTTCCCGACGCGGCTGCGTACGGATTTCGCGCTCTTGGACTCAAATTTGGCCGGATCCGCGTTCAGCGCGCCGGCAATCATTTCCTGATCTGAATAAAACAGAAGCGTTCCGTGATGCAGGATTCTGTTTTTATGAATTCTCTGCGCACAGCCGGAAACTTTCTTTCCCTTAAACAGATCAAAGTGCTCCCCATGTCTATTTTGTTCTCAACTCTTCAATCACCTTCAGCAGTTCTTCACCATAAACATTCTCAAACACATCCATAACGCCCTTTGTTGCATCGGCAAATTCAGCAAGATCCGGAGTATCCACAGTCATGTCCTTTTCTTCCAGAAATGCTACGAACATCTCTGTTTGCTGGGCGACCATCTCCCGGTTCATGGTTTGCGCTTCCTGTGCCGCCGTCAGGATCACGGCCCTGTATTCCTCCGGCAGCATCTCCCACACATCCTGCCGGATGGTCAGCGGCATGGCATCATAGCTGTGGTTGGTGATGGACAGGTAGTTCTGAACCTCGTATAAGCCGTTGTTGAAAATAACCGGTATCGGATTCTCCTGGGCATCAAATTCTCCCTCAACCAGCGCCTGCTTCAGCTGTGCAAACGGATAGCTCCGCGGTCTCGCCCCAAGCTCTGACATCGTCTCCATGACAATCTGGTTGTCCGGCGTCCGAATGATCAGTCCCTCCATATCAGAAACGCTCTTTACGGGCCTGTCTGTCGTCGTTACGCATCGGAAACCGTTGTCAAAGAAGGCGAGAACATGCATATTGTACGGTTCCAGCTCCGCACAGAGGTCTTTCATCACATCCGAATCGATAAACGCCCAGGCCGATTCAAAATCCTGGAACAGAAACGGCAGCGCGGACACACCGACCCGAGGCGCATAGAGCGCATAGTTTCCGGCCGACGAAACGGTGAGATCCACATCGCCTGTGATTAACCCGGCAATCAGTTCGGCATCACTGCCCAGTTCTCCGGCAGGATGAATCTCGAGTACCACCTGACCGTCTGTTCCGGCCTCAATGGCTTCTTTCATACTTTGGAGCGCTACACCTCGGGGGTCTTCCTTGCCCGTTGAATAGCCTGCCTTCAGTACAAGGGGATACGTCAGCTCGTTTTTCACGCTCTCTGTCTCTTCCGGCTCAACCGTCGCCGTTTGCGGCTGTTGCTGCTTCGCACATCCCGTAAGAAGAAAGAGAACGGTGATCAGGAGCAGCCCTGCCTTACGCATACTCCTCATAGCGGTTCTTGCCTCCCCTCTTGGCTGTATAGAGCGCCTTATCGGCATGTTCGTACAGGGACTTGTAGTCGCTTCCATGATCCGGATAAATCGCCATTCCGACACTGGCGCTGACCTGTACTTTTTTCCCGTTCGCCTCATACTCCTGACACAGTTCTCGGATGATGGCTTCCGCCCTCTGCTGCATCAGGCGGTGCAGATCAATGTCTTTCTCTCTCGGGCAATGCAGGAAGGCCGCAAACTCGTCCCCGCCTATACGCCCAATCAAATCCGTACTGCGGAAAATGCTTCTCAGTTTTCCGGCTGCATCCGTCAGAACCTGATCGCCCATGGCATGGCCCAGATTATCATTGACATGCTTGAAATCATCAAGGTCGATGATATACAGTGCGCATATTTCGCTGTCACCCGCGCCGGCCAGCGTCTGCTCCGCTTCCTCCTGGAAGGCCATCTTGTTCAGCACTCCCGTCAGCAGATCGGTCTGCGCCTTCTCTGTCAGCATCTGTTTTTCTTGGGTATTTCGCCTGTACATAAAGAAAATATACAAAAGCAGGCAAACGACAACAAATGTCACTTCCAGCATGGCCAGCAGCACATACCGCAGGATGCTGTCGCTCTGTTCGGTCACGATCCCCTTGGGAATAATCATGCCAAAGTACCAGTTATGAAACCCGATCGGCCGGAGCATCAGGATATTGTCCTGCCCGTCACTTTCGTATGTGATAAACTGCTGTTCGGCGATTGCGGCAATGTCAAGCCCCGGTATGATCTCCTGTATGTTCACGCTCCGCGGGTCAATCAGTTCAGAATCAACCGATCTCGCCAGGATCGTACCGTCCTCTGTGATGAGAATATTCGCGCTTTGCTCTCCAAACCTGACATTCCTCATCAGCTCGCTGAGTGCATCCCGTGTGAAGGTGCCATATACAACGCCGACGACCTGATCTTCCTGATGGATCGGTACGGCCAGAACGAGCACCTCATTGCCGAACTCATCTGTCGTCGGCCGTGCGGAGATGGCGCTTTCTCCTTTCATGGCACGCTGGAAGTAATCACGGAGAAGGATATTCCCTGATGATTTCCCCTGATAATTCATCGTCGACCCGGCGCCGGAAGCGACGCCGATGGAAGTAAATGCCTCCATGCCGCGTGTGGACATGATGGTCTCTTTCATCGCGTTATAGTCTGTCAAATCCACATCCCGGAAATATCTGGTCTGCGATTCCAACATGATCAGTTGGTCATCCAGTTTGGTTTGGAATGCTGTGGCCAGTGCATCCACGTTTCCGGACAGATATTTGGCTGTCGTCGTATTCAGTTCCGCATTCATCCGATTCCGGAATTTGGTGAACATAAAGATCAGAACAAGCAGTGCCGCAAGGATTACACCTGTTGTCATCAGCCATTCTTTGATTCTTCTCTTTCCCATGAGTCAGGCTCCTTTTTCGTTTACCCATAGAAAACGTTCTTTGCTTTTGTCAATAAGCATCTCTGTCTTCGACCAAACAGATTCAGATTCGATATTACCGACTACCAGTTTAACACAGAAACAGAGATTGTAAAGGGGAAATGATACAGAAAACCGGACTGCGGCGTCGTATTGCATCTGGCGCGCAGCCCGGTGGCTTGGGTGCTTGTGTTCGGGCTTCCTGCCCGGAAGAGCGGAAGCTTATTTCAGGTACTGCCGGTCGTAATTTGCCTGGATCGCCTTGACCATGACGGTGAGGACGTCATTGACCGGGGTCGGAATACCGAACTGTTTCCCGTACTCGGAGAGTTTGCCGTTCAGGACGTCGATTTCGGTCTGGCGGTGATTGATGAGCATATCCTGCGCCATGGAGGGATAGTAGTCGCCCATGTTGTCGATGAAGTTCTTCAGGTGGGTGTTTTCAAATTCCACCGCGTCATAGGGGACGCCCTTGGCTGTCGCAATGGCGCAGGCTTCCTGTACGACGCCGCGGAAGAGCTCCATGCCGTAAGGATCCTCGGCAACTTCGTATATTTTCAGGCGGAGCAAAGCACAGACGGTGTTGACGGTGCAGTTGATGATGACCTTTTTCCAGACATTGGGCCGATCATCCACATTGAATTCGGCCAGGCAGCCGCCCCTGGTGAAAATCTCGGCGAGAGTTCTGCCGGCTTTTTCAATATGCGGATCGTTCTCCAGCGGGCCGAAATGGACGAGCGTTCCCTGCACCTCGGTGGAAACGCAGCAGCCGGGTTCACGCAGTTGGGTACCCAAGGCACCGGAACCGCAGAGAATGCGATTGGCCGGGAAGTGCCTGAGAAGGATGTCGTCGTTGCCGAGACCGTTAATGAGAGAGCAGAGAACCGTATCCGGCCCGATACAGGGCATGGCGCTCTGCACGGCGCTTTCCAGTTGGGTGGCCTTGGTGACGAAGATCACAATATCCATGATGCCGATGTCATCGGCGGTATAGGCGGTCTTGAAGCCGTCCAGATGATAGTGGGTATCCGGGTAGATGATGAACTCAAGCCCGTCTTTTTTCACCTTGTCCATATGCGCCTCATAGCGGTCGACGAGCGTGATGTCCGCGCCGCCCTTACGCAGGTACCCGGCAAAGCAACTGCCTGCGGCCCCGCAGCCGATCATGGCAATTTTCATAGTGTTTCCTCCATTCTTTTGTAATGTTCCTCACACAGGTGTCGAGAAGAGATCATGATCAGATGATCCGTTCAGCGATCAAACGCGCCCTCCGCGTAGGAGGTCGTGACCGCGCCGCTCGCCGCTGAAGAGACGGTCTTGCAGTACTTCACAAGATAACCGGACTTCACCTTCAGCGGAGGCTGCTTCCAGGCGGCGAGGCGCTGGGCGATGACCTCGTCCGCCACATTGAGCGTGATGCTGCGGTTCGGAATATCGACGGTGATGCTGTCGCCCTCTTCTATGACGGCAAAGACGCCGCCTTCCATCGCTTCGGGCGAGACATGGCCGATCGCGGCGCCGCGTGTCGCGCCGGAGAAACGTCCGTCTGTCAGCAGAGAGACGGTTTCACCGAGACCGCGGCCGACGATGGCAGCGGTGGGCGAGAGCATCTCGCGCATGCCGGGACCGCCTTTCGGACCTTCACACTTGATAACGACCATGTCGCCCGGAACAATGTCTCCGCGGAGAATGGCCTGGGTGGCGTCCTCCATGTAGTTGAAAACGCGGGCGCGGCCGGTGTGCTTCATCATCTGCTCACAGACCGCGGCGGCCTTGACCACACAGCCCTGCGGCGCGAGGTTGCCGAACAGGACGGCGAGACCTCCCTGCGGGGAGTAGGGGCTGTCGATGGGGTGGATGACGGCCGGATCTTTGATTTCATGGCCGGGGAGCAGCTCTCCGACGGTCTTCCCCGCGACAGTAAGGCAGCCGGTATGGATCAGGCCTTTCTTGTTCAGTTCGTTCATGACGGCGTAGATACCGCCGGCGCGGTACAGGTCGTCCATATGGTGATGTCCGTTCGGACTGATATGGCAGAGGTTTGGTGTGCTCTTGCTGATCTCATCGAACTTTTTCAGCGGCAGGGGGAGACCGAGCTCGTTGGCAATCGCTGGCAGGTGCAGCGTGGTATTGGTGGAGCCGGCAATCGCCATGTCCACGCGGATGGCGTTTTCAAAGGCTTCCTCGGTCAGAATGTCCTTCGGGCGGATCTGCTTCTCCACCATGTCGACAACGCGCATGCCGGCGCGCTTGGCAAGTGCGAGACGCTCGCCGTAATAGGAGGGGATTGTCCCGTTGCCCGGCAGGGCAAGCCCGAGCGCCTCCGCAAGGCAGTTCATGGAGTTGGCCGTAAACATGCCGGAGCAGGAACCGCAGCCGGGGCAGCAGTGCTGAGTAAGCTCCTCCTGCTCGTCGGGAGTCATCTCACCGGCATGCACCTTGCCGACGGTCTCGATGCAGGCGGAATAGTCGGAGACGTCGTTTTTATAATAACCGGTCGGCATCGGACCGCCGGAGATGACAATGGAGGGAATGTTCATGCGGGCGGCCGCCATGATGGCGCCGGGAACGGTCTTGTCGCAGGAGACGACCAAAACCAGACCGTCCAGCCCGTGTGCCATGGTCATGCTCTCAATCGAGTCGGCGATGAGCTCGCGGCTCGGCAGCGGATACATCATCCCCTTGTGGGCCATGGTGATGCCGTCGCAGATGGCGATCGCGGGAAACTCAACGGGAACGCCGCCCGCCATGAGCACGCCTTGCTTTGCCGCGTCCGCAATGCCGCGGAGGTGGAAGTGGCCGGGGACGATTTCGTTGAAGGTGTTGACAACGCCGATGAGAGGCTTGCGGCCGATGTTTTCCTGCAGATGACCGGTGGCATATAACAGGCTGCGGGCATCGGCATGCTCGACGCCGGCAAAGATTTTTTCAGAATTCAGAGTCATGATACCGTTCCTTCCTTTTAATGTGGGATGATAGGATGTTTAAAAAGGGTCTGAAGAGAGGCGGCGGTTTTGGCGCCGCCGCCCGAAGAAAAGAGAAAAAGAAAGAGATATTGTCTACTTTTGTGCGGCTTTCTTCGCGGCAGAAACAATGTCCGCGACCGAGAGTCCGTAGGCGTCGAGAAGCTCGGCGGCCTTACCGCTGCGCGGATACTTGTCCTGCAGGCCAACGCGCAGGACACGGCAGGGACTGAGACGGCAGGCGACTTCGCAAACCGCATCGCCCAGGCCTCCGTAAATGTTGTGATCTTCGACCGTCACGGCGCAGCCGCAGCGGCCGAGAACGGCGGCAACCCCCTCATCGTCAATGGGTTTGATGGTAGAGACGTCGACCAGTGTGCCGTTGACGCCTTCGGCATGCAGCTGCTCCACTGCGGCAATGGCGCGGTCCATGATAAAGCCGGAGGCAAAGACAGCGACATCATCACCGTAGTTTTTCACCTCGCGGATTTTTCCAAACGTAAACGGCGTGCCGTCCGGAAATACCTCCGGTTCACGGCCGGAGCCGAGACGCAGATAGCAGGGGCCGTCCTGTTCCATCATGGCCCTGGCCGCGAGATAGGCCTGCTGACCGTCGGCCGGGGTAAGGATCTTCACACCGGGCATGCTGCGCAGGATACCGACATCCTCGTAAAACTGATGGGTGACACCCTCGCGCTCTCCGCCGAGCATGCCGCCGTTGAGCCCGATAAACTTGACATTCAATCCGGGATAGGCGACAAAGGTACGGATCATCTCACAGGCGCGCATGGTCAGAAAACCGGCGTAGGTTACCACAACCGGCTTCATCCCGGTGGTGGCAAGTCCGGCAGCGATATCGACGGCATCCTGTTCGGCGATGCCGACCTCGATCACGCGGTCGGGGAATTCTTCACGGAATTTTGTCGCGCGTGCGGCGGCAACCGCGTCCGGGGAGACGATCACGATTTTATCATCTTCGCGGGCCAGCTCCTGAATCGCCAGCATCGCAGCTTCTCTGGTAGATTTCAAAGCCATTTTTCTTCCTCCCCTCAGATCTTGTCCCGAAGCGCTTCGCGCGCAATTTCGACTTCTTCATCGGTGGGCACTCTCTTGTGCCAGGCGTTATTGTCTTCCATGTAGGGAATGTTCTTGCCCTTCAGCGTCTTGCAGGCGATCAGGGAGGGCTTGTCCGTAACCTTCTTTGCCTCGGCGATGGCGGTCCGGATCTGACCGATGTCATGACCGTCAATCTCCTGTACATGCCAGTGGAAAGCGTTCCACTTGTCGGCAACGGGATACAGACTGCTGAGCTCCGTGACCTTGCCTCCGGACTGATGGTTGTTCAGGTCTGCAAAAACGATGAGGTTTCCGGCATTATACTTTGCCGCGGCCATGGCCGCCTCCCAGATAATGCCCTCTTCTTCCTCGCCGTCACCGACAATGACGTAAACATGGTTGTCGATGCCCTGCATCCTGCAGCCCATCACCATGCCGAGACCGATGGCGACGCCGTTGCCCAGGGACCCGGAAACCGTGTCAACGCCCGGAATCTTATTCATATCCGGATGCCCCTGCAGGAAGGAACCGAGAGAACGGAGTCCCTTCAGCTCTTCCACCGGGAAGTAACCCTTCCTTGCGAGCGCAGCATAAAGAATGGGGCAGGCGTGCCCTTTTGAAAGAATAAAGCGATCGCGCTCCGGCCAGCGGGGATTGGAGGCATCAAGCTTCATCTCATCAAAAAACAGAACGGCCATGATGTCTGCGATTGACATGCAGGGGCCGGGATGACCGTCACCGGCGTCATGAACGGTTTCCACCACGTCAAGACGGAGACGATTGGCAATGCGGGAGAGTTCATCTTCAGTCATGGGAATGCACCTCCGAAATTAAATATCCTATGTAGGATGTTTGAATCATAATCCATCTTTTTCCATTTGTAAAGGGGGTTTCCTATCCTTCCCCTGTTTTTTGTCGAGGTTGTATATTTTCGGGCCGGCAAAATGTGCAAATTAACGAAAAGCAGCAGATCCTGTCGGGAACGCGGCTGCCTGCGGCAGAGAGGAAACAGAAACCGGGAAAGAAAAAACGCTTGACAGTCTGTTACGGGTGAAAGTATAGTATGCTCTGCGGTTTATGTCCGGCGACAGCAAATTCATAATCCGCGGGCGATGCATTTCTAAGAATACGGTCAAAACAGGAGACAGACATGGACAACGGTGAACTCGAATATCCGGTGATCAAAAACACATCGGTTGTGGACAGCATCAAGGATTGGATCATTGATCAGATGATCAAGGGCCGTTTACGCCCGGGTGATAAACTTCCTACGGAGGCGGAACTCTGCGGGCGGCTCGGCGCGGGACGCAACAGTGTCCGCGAGGCCATCAAGCAGTTGGAAGCCTATGGTGTACTGTATATTAAAAGAGCGGAGGGAACCTTTGTCGCGGAGCAGTTTGAGCCGAAGATGATGTCTCCGGTTCTTTACAGCATCATCCTGCAGTACAACAGCTGGCAGGACTTTGTCGATCTGCGCAAGGCAATCGATATTGGCACGCTCTACGTCCTGATGGGAAAGCATCCGGAAGAAGAGGATCTCAACAGACTGCGGGAATTGCTCCGGAATCTTGAAAATGCGGTCAGCGCCGACGACCTGGACGTAAAGAGAATCACCGAGGCAGACTGTGCGTTCCATAACGAGATCATTCGTCTGACAGAGAACCCACAGCTGATGACCCTGTCGGAATATATTAACCGTATTACAATCCCCAGCCGCGAGAAGACGACCGCCTCCGTCATTCAGAACGGAGAAATCGAGCAATATGTCCATCTGCACCGCGAACTGTACGAGATTATCCGCGATGGCAGAAAGGACGCGATTGAGCAGGCGGTGCTCAACCACTATATTTTCTGGGAAAAGGAGAACGGACAGCAAAAGGCGGGAGAGATTTAGTGAATTTGCTCAAAAACAGACCTTGATTATTGTCAGAAGATACAATTTACTTTTCTTCCAAAGCGTGATAACATGTTGGCAATATCCTATGTAGGATGTTTGATTGTGAATTTTGGAAGCGGAGGCTGTAAGTATGAAGGTCGGTTTGATTTATACCAGCACCACGCCCGAACTGATCGCCGATGTTGAGCGCGAAGTCAGAAAACAGTTGGGCGATGAGGTTGAGCTGTTTTCCCTGCAGGATCCCAGCATTCTGGCGGATGTCCGCGAAGCGGGATACGTCACCGCAAAGCCTGCCGCCAGACTGATCGGCATGTATATGAAGGCGGTGGAGGAAGGCGTGGACGCGATGCTGAACCTCTGTTCCTCCGTCGGCGAGGTTGCCGACTGTGCGCAGGATGCCGCCCGCTATCTGGGCGTTCCCATCGTCCGCGTGGATGAAGAGATGTGCCGTGAGGCCGTCCGCCTTGGAAAACGCGTCGGCGTGATGGCGACGTTGCCGACAACGCTGACCCCGACAAAAAATACAGTCGCCCGCGTGGCCCGCGAGATGGGTGCGCATGTGGAGCTGGTAGACTGCCTGGTGGATGGGGCCTTCGGTCTGGATCAGGAGCAGTTTAAAAAGCGCCTGACCGATGCCGCGGCGGATATCATCGACATGGTCGACGTGGTGGTTCTCGCCCAGGGCAGCATGGCCTACGCCGAGGAGCATCTCCGTGCCGTTTACGGCAAGCCCTTCCTTGGGAGTCCGCGTTTCGGCGCCGCGGCGCTGAAGGCGGCGCTGCAGAGCAAGGGCGTACTTTAAGTTTCGTATTCTACCTCTCATGGAGAGTTCAGAATAAAAAAAGAATCAGAAAGGAACAGAACAAATGAAAAAGATCCTCGCACTCGTCATGGCTCTGGCCATGATCTTCGCCCTGACCGCTGTCAGCGCGAGCGCAGACGAACCCATCGTCCTGAAGATCGGTGTTTCCACCGCCGATACCGACCCCCGCAACATCGCGGCAAAGCAGTTTGCCGATGAGATTGAGGCGAAGACCAACGGCGCTGTCAAGGCCGAGGTTTATCCCGCCGGTCAGCTGGGCGGCGACGGCCAGCTGGTCGAGTCCATGGTTCTCGACTCCGGCACGGTCGACATCGTCATCACGGACGCTTCCAACTTTGGCACGGTTGTCGCCGATATGAACATTTCGGGCCTCCCCTTCCTGTTCAGCGACTTTGACGCCGCCTGGGCATTCATGGACGGCGAGATCGAAGCTGCCGCCGAGGCAGAGCTGCTTGAATTGGGCATCCGCGTTCTTGCTCACTATGACAACGGCTTCCGCTGCGTGACCAACTCCAAGGGCCCGGTCGAGTCCCCCGCCGACATGAAGGGCATGCTCATCCGCACCCCCGAGAACCAGGTCATCATGGCCACCATGAGCGCTCTGGGTGCCAACCCCCAGCCTCTGGCCTTCTCCGAGCTCTATCAGGCTCTGCAGCAGAAGACCTATGACGCGCAGGAGAACCCCATCCCCGTCATCTACAACAACAAGCTCTTTGAGGTTCAGGACTATCTGTCCGTCACCAATCACATCTATTCCGGCATGTGCTTTGCCATCGCCGAGAGCACCTGGAACAAGCTGACCGAAGAGCAGCAGAAGATCGTTGCCGAGGCCGCTCTTGCCTCCGGTAAGGCGGATCGCGAGATGAACCGCCAGCAGACCGAGGATCTGGTTGCCAATCTGGAAGAAGAGGGCATGAAGATCAATTATCCCGACCTCGCTCCCTTCTCTGAGGCTACCCAGTCCGTTATCGAAGAGAACGCCCTTGGAATCTCTGAGGATCTGCTGACTGCCCTGGCCGAGTTGAAGGCTGCGGACGCGGAAAAAGCTGCATAATAGAATATCCGGAAACGATAAGATAGAGATAGAGGAGAAGGCCGTGCTTTCCAAAACAAGGTCTTCTCCTCTGCATAAATGATTCGAATTGCAGGTTGGAGAGAATAGAATGCGAAAGAAAATTTATGACGCTTGCAGCTTCCTCCAAAAGTGGATCGATAACATCACGACGGGCATCGGGGCGGTTCTGATTGCGGTGATGTTCTTTGTGATTATCGCCAACGTGGTTCTCCGCGCCATCCCCGCGGTCGGCGGCTTCCGCTGGTATATGGAGTTCAGCCAGTACTGCAACGTCTGGGCCATGCTGATTGCGGCCGCGGGCATCGCCGTACAGGGCACAAATCTGCGTGTGGAAGCGGTGGATTCTATCGCGGCAAAGATTCCTGGCGGAAAGAAAATTGCCAAGGTCATCGTGGATGTGGCGCTGATTTTGTTCTACATCATGCTCTTCCGCAGCGGAAAGCTTTATGCCGCCAAGGCGATGGTGATCAAGATTTCCACCATGCCCAAGTTCAAGATGGGCCAGGTGTACCAGATCTTCCCGGTTGCCTCGGTTCTCTGCATCATCGGTGCGGTCGTGCATATGCTGGTGACCCTTACGGAGCCGAAAGATGACGGCAGCGCAATGGAAAAGATCGAAAAGGAGTATGAGGAAGAGGGGGTGAAGACGGCATGAGTATGATTTCCTGGCTTCTCATCGCCTTTGCCGTGCTGATGGTGCTCGGTGTTCCCATCGGTATTTCCTTAGGGCTGTCTGCCATCGGCGGCATCGTCTTCATCAGCGGCGGAAGCATCGACATCAAGACGATTTGCCAGCGCATGTTTGAAGGTATGAACAGCTGGGCGCTGCTGGCAATTCCGCTCTATACCTTTGCCGGCTATACCATGTCCAAGGGCGGAATCAGCCAGCGCCTCATGGACTTCTGCTATTCCATCGTCGGCCACATCTACGGCGGCCTCGCCCATGTGAATATTCTGGCCTCCATGGTCTTCGCCGGCATCTCCGGTTCCGCCGTTGCCGACACCGCCGGTGTCTCCGGCATGTTCATGCCTACCATGATCAGGAAGGGCTATTCCAAGGAGCTCACCGTCACGGTTACAGGCGTTTCATCTACCGTTGGCATCATCATCCCGCCCTCCATCCCGATGGTGGTCATCGCGGGCATCTGCTCGATCTCTACGGGCAAGATGTTCCTCGGCGGTATTCTTCCGGGTGTTCTGATCGGTGTTTCGCAGATGCTGATTTCGTATATCTTCGCGAAGAAGGAAAAGGTTGAGAAAGAGCCCGGCCATTTCGAATGGAAAGAGGTCTGGCGTACCTTCAAGGGAAGCTGGCCCGCCCTGCTGATGCCGGTCATCATCATCGGCACCATCACCGCCGGCGTGGTTTCTCCCACGGAGGCCGGTGCGATTGCCGTGGTCTACGGCCTGATCTGCGGCGGTCTGGTGTATCGCGAGCTGAAGTGGGAAGACCTGAAGTTCTGCTTCACCGAGACCGTGCGTGTCTCCGCCCGCATCTTCCTCGTCATCGGCTGTGCCAAGCTTTACACGATCATGCTCACAACCGCTGGCTTCGACAAATGGCTGACCGGCGTGATGCTGGGCGTCAGCACAAACCCGACCGTCATCCTGATCATGATCCTGCTGCTGTTCTTTGTCGTGACGATGTTCATGGAATCCATCGCCGCCCTGACGCTTTTCATGCCCATCATTTTCCCCATCGCCATGAGCGTCGGTATCGACCCCATTGTTCTCGGCGTGCTGGTCACGGTGATGATCGGCGTCGGCCTTGTTACGCCGCCGGTCGGCATGTGCATCTATGTGGCCTGCGACATCATGAAAATCACGGTCGGCAGTACGCTGAAGTATCTGCTGTGGTATATCCTCGGCACCTTTATCGTGATCGGTATTCTGATCGCCTTCCCCCAGCTGATCACGGCCCTCGGCGCCTTTGTGTAGAAACCGGACACCGACTGGTCTGTCTAAATTGTTGAATACAGAGAATAAAAACAGGGCGGCAAATGCCGCCCTGCTCTTCTTCTCCGGGGATCAGTCGTCGATGCCGACCATGACCGAGGTGGCCTTCACCACGGCGTAGGCTTCCTTGCCTACCGCGAGGTCCAGCTCCTTGATCGCGTTCATCGAAATGGTCGCGCTCATCACGTTGCCGCCGCCGATGTCGATCTTGACGATGCCGTTCACGGCGCCTTCCTGAATGTCGACAACCTTGCCCTTGAACTGATTTCTTGCACTGAGTTTCATAATATGATCTCCTTTTTAATTTCAATAATAGAATATTCGCCGGCGCAATCCCCTGCCCCTTGTCTACCCCGCCGCAGGCGGGGTAGACAGTTTCTTACTGCAAAGGATTAGTACAGCAAAAGGATATTCGCCGGCGCAATCCCGATCTCTCCCGGGAATTGCTGCGGCCGCTTTTCCTTGTTCA
>Ga0310690_10005934_pt1 | contig 16303 bp, 15 predicted proteins | sample AusTroGonzalo_MG_2_FD_207661 | JGI IMG/M metagenome (GOLD analysis project Ga0310690, IMG submission 207661) | Bovine rumen microbial communities from tropical cattle in Woodstock, Queensland, Australia - Gonzalo_04 (v2) (version 2) | ecosystem: Host-associated > Mammals > Digestive system >... | reverse complement strand
GCTCCCGCCCCCCGCCCGCGCGCCCCCCCCCCCCCCCCCCCCCCCCCCCCCCCCCCCCCCCCCCCCCCCCCCCCCCCCCCCCCCAGGGGAGTAATCCCCCCCTTGAGGGGGCAGGGGGTGGTTTACCAATTTACAAATATTGACGAATATCGTCGCGCATTCTGATGGCTTCGGCGCGGGCGCAGTCGGCGAAGTTGGCGGCACCGTTTTCCTGCTTGCGATAGGCGAGGAGGATGCCCCGGGAGGAGTTCACCACGCCGCCGTTGCCATGGTGCAGGTACTTGGCGATGTCTTCGGCCTTGCCGCCTTGCGCCCCGTATCCGGGGATCAGGAAGAAGGTGGTGTCCAGCATGTTGCGGATTTCCGCCGCCTCGTCGGGATGGGTGCAGCCCATCACACCGCCGATGGCGGAGTATCCGCATTCGCCGAGGTAGTCTTTGCCGAGCTGTTGCAGCTTCTCGCCCACCACGTGATATACGCGCTTGCCGTTCTCCGTGGGTAGGTACTCGATATCCTTCGCACCCTCGTTGGAGGTGCGGATAAGCACGAATACACCCTTGCCGTTCTCCTTGAGGTAAGGCAGGTACGGGGAAAGACTGTCCAAACCCATGTACGGGCTCAGCGTGATGAAGTCGGCCTCGAACTCGCCGGTGAAGTGCGCCTTGGCGTACATCTCGGCGGTCTTGGCGATGTCGCCGCGCTTGATGTCGGCGATGATGACGGCTTTCTTCTCGCGCAGGTAGGCGAGCGTGCGGGCGTAGGCGCGCAAGCCGGCCATGCCGTAGGCTTCGTAATAGGCGATCTGCACCTTGTAGCAGGCACTCACGTCTAACGTGCTGTCGATGATGGCCTTGTTGAAGGCAAAGAGCCCGTCTTCGGTGTTCGGGAACTTTTGCGCAAGATGGTCGGGAAGGTAGGAAACGTCGGTGTCCAAACCCACGCAAACGTGACCGTTTTGGGCCACGTTTGCATACAATTTATCGATATTTGACATATTCGTTATTTATCTAATACTCTCAACATGAATCCGGTGCCGTGGATGTTGCAGATTTCCACGAGGGGTTGATAGCCGTCCTCGTATTTGACTTTGCGCTGGCCGGGTTCCTTGGGAAGCACTCTTCCCTCGCTGTCCACGATCAGATATCCGCGCAGCTTGGTCATGAAGACGTCCATGCTGCGGGAGGTGGTGTTGTCGTCGGCGCCCCAGACCTCGCGGAGGATGATCTCACGGGGGACGAGCTTGTTCTTGTGGTCGAGCAGCAGCTTCAGCAGTTCGCATTCCTTGCGGGTGAGCGTGCGGGTGAACTTCTCGTGGATGAGCTGCATCTCCGTGTAGTTGAGCTGGAAGTTGCCGAACTTGATGGTCTCATCCTCAGAGATGTATTCGCGCGGGCTAGTGGCCTGGCAACGGCGAAGGATGGCCTGCATGCGCAGACCGAGCTCCTCGATGCTGAAAGGCTTGGTCACATAGTCGTCGCAACCCATCGTGAATCCTTTGATGCGGTCGTCCTTGGCGGTGGCGGAGGATAGCACGATGATGGGGACGTTCTTGTCGATCTTGCGCATGTTGTTCAACAGCCGGAAACCATCGTAATGGCGCAGGGCCACGTCGATGATGCAGATGTCGTAACGTCCCTTGTTGAACTGCTCGTCCGCTTCACGGCCGTCACGAAAATCAAACACTTCGTATCCGGAGAGCTCCAGATAATCCTTAATGACGTGGCGCAGATTGTCGCTGCTGTCCACCAACATGACTTTTTCTTTTTTTAACTTCATAATGGCTTATTTAAAAAAATAATAATTTCCTAACAAATGTCAGCCGAAAAAGTGGCTTTTGTGGAGGATGCCGGAGGAATGTTACACCGCATCGTTGCGGTTGTGTATCCCATGCCCCATGGCATCCTTGAAAAATTGCCGCAAAAATAATAATTTTTTTTCAATTCGCCTCTCTGAAATTGAACATAAATGATATTTTACTGTGATTGGCGATTTTTTTGTACCTTTGCGACCGTTTTAATTTTCAAGTAACTATTTAAAACATGGTGAATTACACTTCTGTGGAGCGGTGCTTTGACAAGAATGATTGGAAAATATATCCGACGAATATTCCCTACATCACGGTGGAGAACTCCCCTGCGATGGGTCTTCTGATGGCCATGCGTTTTCTGGAATGGGTATCGACGCACCCGAACGGTGTCATCAGCCTGCCGACAGGGAAGTCCGCCGCTTCTTTCATCCGGTATGTGAAAAAGATGTTGGATGAGTGGGACACGCCCGAAGGAGCCGTTTTCCGTGACAGCCGCGGACTGCGCCTCGCCCGGAAGCCCGAATTGTCGGGGCTTCGGTTCGTGCAGTTTGACGAGTTCTATCCCATCAATCCGGTCCAGCATAACAGCGCCTACAACTACGTGCAGAAGTTTTATGTGGAGGGCTTCGGGCTGAATCCCGCGAAAGGGCTCTTCATCAACTGCGACGAGATTCCGCTGGCCCAGGGCAAGTCTTTCCAGGAGGTCTTCCCCGATCATCGTGTGGATCTTTCGCTGCGCTACCGAGAGGCCAAAACCACGATGGAACGGCTTCAGCAGACCTCTATATTCATGATAGATGACTGGTGCAGCGCCTACGAACAGCAGATCCGCGACATGGGCGGCATCGGCTTCTTCCTCAGCAGTATCGGTCCCGACGGCCATATCGCCCTCAACGTCCGAGGCAGTGACTTCCACTCCACCACGCGGCTGACGGCCACCAATTTCGAGACGGCGGCGGACACGGCCAGCGACTTGGGCGGCATAGAGGTGTCGCGCTTCCGTCCCGTCATCACCATTGGCCTCCATACCGTCACCTATAACCCTGATGCCGTGGCCATTATCTACGCAGCGGGGGAGGCGATGGCCGACGTGGTGCGGGCTGCCTTGGAGGAGAAACCTTCCAACCAGTATCCCGCTACCGCTCTTGCCCAGCTGCCCAATGCCCGCTTCTACCTCACCTTCGGCGCGGCTTCGAAACTTGCCGATTCGGTGAACCACTACTATTCCACAGGCAGCTGGTGCCAGGAGAAAAGCGACCGCGCCATCATCGGCTTGTGCAAGAAAATCAACAAGTTCAGCGACAAATTGGTGATGGATGACCTGCGCAACGACGCCTTCTGCCGGCAGATTCCCGACTTGGACGAAACAACCGTGCAGAAGACATTTGACTCCATCGTCTCCAAAATCCGCAGGGGCATGGCTCCGGTGCATGACAAGGTGATCTACAACACCGGCCCGCATCACGACGACATTCTCTTGGGCCTTTTCCCGTATCTCAGCCATATCGCCAACGACCCCTCCAACGAGCTCCATTTCTCCATCATGACCTCCGGTTTCAACGCCGTCACTAACCGATTCCTCATCCAGCATCTTTCCAATACGCTTAATCTATTGCGTAACAGGGAGATACAGATGGTCTATTACGACGATTTCTTTGTCGAGGGTTATAAAGCCAAGCGTGAGAAAGATGTCTATCACTCTTTGATTAAAATTGCATCCCAGCAATATCCCGAGTTTTTGCGCGGTTTCGCCCACCGGTTGGTGCGCGATATTGTGGACATCTGGCAGGTGGATTCCGTGGCGGCTTTAGATGCCAAATTGGTGGAAATCATCGAGTTCACGAAGGGCTGTTACGACGGGCAGAAGATGCCGCCCGACATCCAGAAGCTGAAAGGGATGATCCGCGAGTTCGAGGAGGAACTGGTGTGGGCACATTTCGGGATGATGCAGGACCGTGTCCACCATCTGCGGCTCGGTTTCTACACGGGCGACCTCTTCACGCAGAGTCCCGACCGCAGCCGCGACGTGATGCCGATTTTGGAGGAACTGCGTGCTATCCGTCCCGACATCATTACGCTGGCGTTCGACCCCGAAGGCAGCGGCCCCGACACGCACTACAAGGTGTTGCAGGCCATTGCCGAGGCTGTCCGGCTTTGGCGCGAGGAATACGACACCTCTCACCTCAAGATATGGGGCTATCGTAACGTCTGGTTCAAGTACAACCCGTCGGAAGTGTCTCATATTGTGCCTGTTTCGCTCAACGACATCGGCGCCTTCAACGAGGCTTTCTCGAACTGTTATCTCAGTCAGGTGGACGCCTCCTTCCCGAGTTACAAGCTGGACGGCAAGTTCAGTACGCTGGCACAGACGTTATGGGTGGAGCAGCTCCGCAGTGTGCAGTTTCTCCTCGGCAAGCCCTTCTTCTTCCAGAATCCCGATTCGGTGCTTCGCGCCGCCCACGGGCTGCTTTACCTCAAGGAAATGACGGCGGACGAGTTCCTGAACCACGCCAGTGCATTGGAGAAATCGGTGATAGGTTAGTGGGTTAGTAGGTTAGTAGGTTAGTAGGTTAGTAGGTTAGTAGGTTAGTAGGTTAGTAGGTTAGTAGGTTAGTAGGTTAATAGGTTAATGGTTAATAGTGAATTGAAAAAATGGGTAGGGCATCTTGCGGTGCTGACTGTCTACATTATCTTCGGGGTCAACCCGAACTGTTCGAAGGCGGTGGTGCCGGAGTATATCACCCCGGAGGCTTACACTGCGCTGCGGTTGGCTGTCGGGGCGGCGGGCTTCTGGCTGATTTCGCTGTTCACGCCAAGCGAAAGGGTAGGGAAGCGCGACATGTGGATCATCATCCTCGGTGCGGTGAGCCTTTACGGCACGCTGTGGGCTTTTGCCGAGGCCATGCGCTTCATATCACCCACTTACGTGTCGCTGATCTCGGCCATGTCGCCGTTGGTGGTGATGCTGATGGCTGCGGTCTTCCTCAAGGAGCCCATCTCTTCGCGGAAAGCCCTCGGTGTCTTTTTTGGCATTGCCGGCGCACTGATGATGATCCTCTTTTCGCTGCACGGCGACGCGCATTATAGCAACATCGGGGCGCTGCTCTGCTTCGTGAACATCGTGTTCTATGCCATGTATCTGCTGATCACCCGCGCCGTCTCCCCGAAGTATTCGCCCGTGACCATGATGAAATGGATGTTCCTATACTCCTTCGTGCTGAGTCTCCCGCTCGCCATCCCCACCGTGAAAGACTCGCCTTTGTTGCTGGGCGCCGCCCCCGCCATGGCCTACGTCAACATGGGGATTGTCGCGCTGTTCGCCACCGTGCTGGCCTACTACCTGCTGCCGGTCGCGCTGCGCCGCCTGCGCCCCACCACCGTGAGCATGTACAGCAACCTGCAGCCCATCGTGACGGCGGTGCTGGCCATCGCCGTGAGACAGGATGTCTTCACCTGGAACAAGCCCGTCGCGCTGGCCTTGGTGATCTTCGGCGTGTTTCTGGTGACCACCAGCAGGGGGAAGAACGGTTAATGGGTTAGTGGGTTAGTGGTTAATGGGTTAATGGGTTAGTGGGTTAGTGGGTTAATGGGTTAGTGGTTAACTACTCACTAACCGATTAACCGATTAACCGATTAACCGAAAAAAATGTACATTTGCAGTTTGTTGTGAAACTTATAAAAGAACATATAACTATTTGATATTCAGATATGAAAAAGATTGTTTGTTGGATGATTCCGGTTGTTGCGTTGCTCCCGATGCTTGTTTCAGCGCAGAATTCGGACCCTGTGTTGATGACAGTGGGCAGGGAAAACGTGACCAAGTCGGAGTTTGTCAAGGCCTATCAGAAGAACAGCATGTTGAGCGAGGCCACGGAGGCTGACCTGCGCGAATATGTGCGCCTCTATTCCGAATACCGTATGAAGGTGCAGGAAGCCAAGGCTATGCAACTCGACACGGCCAAGGCATTCCAGAAAGAGTGGGAGGCCTATAAAAGCCAGTATGCACAGCAGTATCTGATTGACACGGAGGTCAGCGACCAAATCCTCCAAGAGGCCGTCGATCGCGCCCGCTATCATGTCCGCGCATCACACATCCTGGTGCGCCTGCCGCAAGACCCAACACCGAAGGACACGCTGGCAGCCTACAATAAGATCATGAAAATCAGGGAGGAAATCCAGGGAGGACTGGATTTCAACAAGGCTGCGGCCATGTATTCGGAGGATGAGTCGGCACGCGACGGCGTGAATCCCCAGAACAACCGTTACCATTACGGCAATCACGGCGAACTGGGCTATTTCTCTGCCCTTGAGATGATTTACCCGTTCGAATGTGCGGCCTACAACACCCCGGTGGGACAGGTTTCCATGCCGGTGCGCACCCAGTTCGGCTACCATCTGGTCTATGTGCAGGACAAAATCCCGGCCATCGCCAAACTCTATGTGTCCCAAATATTCATCAAAGACACTGCGGCTCTCAGCACCTCGATTGACCACAGTGCCGTGTTGGCCAAGTGCGCCCAAATCAAGCAACAATTTCAGAATGGCGTGAGTTTCGACACGCTTGCCGCCCGCTATTCCGACGACAACAGCACGAAGCTCAACGGCGGCCGCATGGAGCCCTTCACCCCGAACCGTCGCCCGGGCAACTACACCGCCGCCGCCATCTCCCTCAAGAACGGACAGATTTCGGAGCCCGTCCCTTCCACCATCGGTTGGCACATCCTGCGCCTCGACTCAGTGATCTATACCACGGTCAACGACGAGTTCCAGTACATGATCAAAAACCGCCTGAGCCGCGACTCCCGTTCCAAGAAAAGCAAGGAATCGTTAGTGGAGAAGCTGAAAGTGGAGTACAACTATGAAGAAAAAGGCAAGGCTGCTGCCATGAAGTTCTTCAAGAAGAATTTGTCGGACACCTATTTCCAGACCAAGCATGTCGCGCCCGATTCCCTGAGTGGCATTGAGAAGCTGAAACCGATGTGCACCTTCGCGGACCAAGCGCTTACCGCCCAGGATTTCGGAAAGTATCTCGTCCGCTTCCAAGGGGCGCAGATTACCGGTCCCGTGATCAATTTCCTCGAACAAGTGTTTCCTAATTTTGTGGGCGACAATATCTTACGTTACGAACGCTCTCAGTTGATGACTAAATATCCCGAATACCGCGATGTGGTGAACGAGGTGTATGATGGTCTGTTGATTTACGAGGTGAACGCCAAGAAGGTTTGGAACGCCGCCATCCAGGACACCTTGGGTATCGAAAGCGTTTACGAGCAGATGAAGGGGCAGTTCGCCACCGGCGACAGTTTGCAGCCCTACAAACCGCTCAGCGAAGTGCGTGCCGTGGTCATCAGCCAGTATCAGGACCAGTTGGAGAAAGAATGGCTGAAGGAACTGTATTCCAAGTATCCCACGAAGCTGAACGAGGAGGTCTTTAAGTCCATCTTGAAACGTTAGCCGTGAAGAAAATCGCTCTTGGTTTGTGCCTGTTGCTCGCCGTTTGCGCCGGGTGTCGCCGCAATGCGGATCCGGTCGTGGCGCAGGTTTACCACTATAAACTCTTCGCTTCCGAGGTGCAGCAGGGAATGCCCCGAGGCTTGTCGCAGGAGGACAGCCTCGCGCTCGTACGCGACTACATCGACAGTTGGGTCAAGGAGAAGCTTGTCCTACACGCAGCCGAGAAAAACCTCACCCCAAGCGAGAAAAACTTCGAGCGGGAGATGACCGAATACCGCAACTCGCTGTTGATCAATCGATACTACGACAAACTCTGGCGGAACGACACCGCCAAATCCCCCGTTACCGACGCTGAAATCACCGACTTTGCCCGTTCCTTGGACAGCCGCTATACCGTTGACAAAGAGATTGTGAGGGTCAATTACGTCACGATGCCTACCAAATCCCCTGCTTTCGAGCCGGTGAAGGACATCCTTTTCGATGAGAACCGCCGTGTGGAGGAGAAAGAGGCGTTAGTGGCCATGCTCAGCGACACCATCGAGTATCTGTTGGATGACGACTCATGGCTCTACCTTGACGACCTGCAAAACGAGGTCGCCTTCCAGATCGACGCTCCGTCGGCTCTCGAGAAAGGCCGTCCGATTCGCATAGAGAAGGAGGTCGGCGACAACACCGTGCTGCTCGTCATCCTCGACTACCGTTCGCAACGTTCTGTGAATGAGACGAAAGAGGAACGCGCCGCAGCCGGTATGCTCCTGATGAACCAACGGAAATCCCAATTCATCAACCAGTATGTGCAGGATTTGTACGACCAGGCGGTGAAGGAAGGGGCGATTGTGCGGTAACGGTTAATGGGTTAATCGGTTAATGGGTTAATCGGTTAATGGGTTAATCGGTTAATGGGTTAATCGGTTAATGGGTTAATTGGTTAATGGGTTAATGATTAGGGCATTCCAAAGAGGGCTGAAAGCCTGACACGATGTCAGCCCAGGGTGAGGCGCAGCCGAGGGGGCAATAATAGGCAACAGGGGGACGGGACGATGAAATGAAAAAACGTGAAACGAAAAATACAACAATTCGACAGGAAAATCGATTTAACGAATATGAATATGATTTGCAAGATATACAACCGATCCAACAATCCGTTGCCGGCGTATGCGTCGGAGCGGGCCGCTGGGATGGATTTGCGGGCGAATTTGTCCGACCCCGTGGTATTGAAGCCCATGGAGCGCAAGCTGATCCCCACGGGCCTGTTCATCGAGCTGCCCGATGATTGCGAGGCGCAGGTGCGTCCCCGCAGCGGGCTGGCCTTGAAACACGGCATCACGGTGCTCAACAGTCCCGGCACTATCGATGCCGACTACCGTGGTGAGATTGGGGTGATCCTCGTCAATCTCTCGCAGGAACCGTTTGAGATCCGTCATGGCGAGCGCATCGCCCAGATGGTCATCAGCAAGTTTGTGCAGGCGGAGTTCGAGGAAGTTTCCGCGTTGGAGGATTTGTCGGACACCGAACGCGGCGCAGGCGGCTTCGGCCATAGTGGTAAACTGTAAAGTAACAGGCATTCATTAAATAGTCTATAAGGAGCAAAATTGCCGTACTCCTTGACAAGCGAAGCGTAGCTTGGAGAACTTAAAGTCAAACCGAAAGTAACATAAGGAAATAATTGATTATGAGAAAGTTTGTCCTGATATGGGTGTCGATAGGGTTGTGCATGTCCGTGTGTGCGCAACCCGGAAAGAAGACCCGCCGTACGGCCTCGAACACGAAAGAGGCGGTGACGGAGCGGCAGATTTCGAGCCGTTTCAACACCGGACTGCGGGCGTACTATACTGCGCAGTATGAGGAGGCATTGCAAGCTTTCTCCAGCATCCTCTCCGACGCGCCCAAACACGCGCCATCCTACTTCATGCTCGCACGCGTGTACGGAGGACGACAGCAATATACGGAGGCGGAATCCGCTCTAAAACAGGCCGTGAAACTGGACAAGAACAATATTTGGTATCAAGTCGCGCTTGCTGAATCCTATGTCACCACAGAAAACTACAAGTCCGCCCTCCCGATGTGGGAGAAAATCTGCAAACAGATGCCTCACAATCCGGATTGTCTGACATCGCTTGCCGTATGTTACGAGAAAACCGGGGCATCCGACAAGGCGGCTGTCGTGCGGGCACAACTTTCCCAATTGTCTCAAAACAAGAAAGATACGCAGGATTCACCCCAAAAGCCAGCGTCGGCTTCCGCTTCTTCCGATCACAAAACATTGGGATTGGGCAGTCTGGAATCGAAACAGTACGAGCAGGCTGTGCAGCATTTGGAATTGGCCTTGCGCGAGGACGACACCGACTATGACCTTTGGAGCGCTTTCGCGACTGCGGTTGCCCAATCCGGACAATGGACGAAACTTACCGACAAGGAAGAGGACTTGACCACGCTCTTCCCGCAATCCGCGACGCTGTTGTGCGCCTTGGCCACCGCATTCCTGCATACCGGTAATCCCGAAAAAGCGGTGGAATATTTCAAACAAGCCCGCGCTTTCTCCTTTGATTCGGCGCAGATTCAGGAGATCAAAAAAGGCTTGTTCGAAGCCTATACCGCTTTGGGAGACACCGAAAATGCCGACCGATACCGGTAGAGACGATGTGCACATCGTCTCTACGGTGAAAAAATATCCGTCCTCATATATTTGTATTTTATGTACATTTGCTGCCTGTTTTGTATTGAAGCAAGGGGCGGCCTATTGGTATTCTTTTGGGTTCATAAGAATTTAGGTGTCAGGTTGTTACATGTCAACATCCCCCGTTATCCCTTCCGGGTTGAATCATGGGAGGAATAATAAAATTTGCTTGAAGGAACAGCCGATCTTCTGAATCTATGGAGGAAAATACTATTTCAAGGACAACGGGAAAGACGACGGATGCGCTACCGGTCAGGTGGTTCGCGTTCAAGGTCTTCTATAACAAGGTGCTTGAGATAGACAAGGAGTTGAAAAGGATGAATGCCGAGACCTATTTCCCGGTCCAGAAGATCGAGAAAAAGGTGAATGGGGTCGTGAAGACAACCATCAAACCGGCCATATCGTCGCTGATCTTCGTCCGCTGCTCCGAAGTGGCTGTAGTGTCATATCAACAGATTCTTTCCGGCAGGGTGATGATGTACAGTCACGTGACCGATGGGGTTCGCATACCTTCGCCTATCGACGAGGAAGAGATGCGAATGTTCATGCTGGTGACCTCAACGGGGGATGAGCGTCTGCAGTACCTTGATGTGGGCAGTGTGAACTACAAGAAAGGACAGAAGGTCCGTGTCATCGGCGGCACGTATAAAGGGTGCGTCGGCTATATCAAGCGCGTGAAGGGCAATCGTCGGCTGCTGGTCTCCGTGGAAGGCGTCGCCTTGGTGGCCACCGGGTATGTCCCGTACGAGTTTTTGGAGAAGATTTAGTGGGTTAGTGGGTTATTCGGTTAATGGGTTATTCGGTTAATGGGTTACTCGGTTAGTGGGTTAGTAGTTTGAAATAAGTTAAAATCTCGATAATATGAAAATTTCCGTTGCCGGGACCGGATATGTCGGTCTCTCTATCGCCACTCTGTTGGCGCAGCATCATGATATCACCGCCGTGGACATCGTGCCCGAGCGCGTGGACATGGTGAACAACCGCAAGTCGCCGATACAGGACGACTACATCGAAGACTATCTGGCAAACAAGCCGTTGCAGCTCCGCGCCACCACGGACTGGGAGTCCGGTTACAAGGATGCCGAGTTTGTGGTCATTGCCGCCCCGACGAACTATGACAGTACGAAGAACTTCTTCGACACTTCCGCCGTGGAAGACGTGATCAACAAGGTGTTGCAGGTGAATCCCGCCGCCACGATGGTCATCAAGAGCACTATCCCCGTGGGTTACACGCGGGGGGTGCGCGAAAAGTTCAGCTATCGCGAGCGCCTCAATGACGGCACGTTTCAGGTGGTGATGCCCAACATCATTTTCGCGCCCGAGTTCCTGCGCGAGAGCAAGGCCCTGTACGACAACCTCTATCCGAGCCGCATCATCGCCGGCTACGACCGGTCGGATGCCCATTTGGAGGAGCGGGCTCACCGTTTCGCGGAGCTCATCGCCGAGGGGGCCATCAAGAAGGACGTCCCGGTCCTGTTCATGGGCAGTACCGAGGCCGAGGCCGTGAAGCTCTTCGCCAACACCTACCTGGCGTTGCGCGTTTCCTATTTCAACGAGCTTGATACTTATGCCGAAATGAAAGGACTTGACACACAGGCGATTATTGACGGCGTGTGTCTTGATCCGCGTATAGGCACGCACTACAACAACCCCAGTTTCGGGTATGGCGGCTACTGTCTGCCCAAGGACACGAAACAGTTGCTGGCCAACTATGCCGACGTTCCGCAGAACATGATGTCGGCCATCGTGGAGAGCAACCGCACCCGCAAGGACTTCATCGCCGACCAGGTGTTGAAGATGGCGGGCTACTACGACTACTACAACCGCGGCGATTTCCGTGCCGAGGACGAGAAGGAGTGTGTGATTGGCGTTTACCGTCTCACCATGAAGTCGAACAGCGACAACTTCCGTCAGAGCAGCATCCAGGGCGTGATGAAGCGCGTGAAGGCCAAGGGTGCCCGGGTCATCATCTACGAGCCGACCCTTCAGGACGGCAGCACCTTCTTCGGCAGCTTGGTGGTCAACGACCTGGCGAAGTTCAAATCCCAGTCCCAGGCCATCATCGCCAACCGCTACGACGCGTGTCTCGACGACGTGGCGGAGAAGGTGTATACGAGGGATATTTTCCGGAGAGATTAACGGTTAATAGGTTAGTCGGTTAGTAGGTTAGTGGGTTAGTCGGTTAGTCGGTTAGTCGGTTAGTCGGTTAGTCGGTTAGTCGGTTAGTCGGTTATTGGAATTTGGTTTTTGAAGGAGGATCGGAGCTTGGTTAGCATTTTGGCAATGGATACAATTTTTGAAATAATAGTGTTTATATCATGTTTAATATATCCTAAGTCAACGGCGAGTTGTAATTGACAATACACTTCCATTAACGAACCGAAAGCGATTTCGATAAAATGGATTTTCTCTTTGATGGATGTTCTGCCGCTTCCTTCTGCAATATTGGAAGGTATTGAAATGACCGAACGTCTTATTTGGTCACAAAGTGCATGGTTTTCGTACGATGGAAATAATTGTACTAACCGATAAACGTCTGAAACTAGAGCTCTCGATTTCTGCCATACCTCTAAAGATTCGAATGAAAAATTTGTATCTTTCATGTGTTAAATTTTATTAATATATTGTTTTACAAAATAATTACGCAAAAATATATGTTAATTCTTTTTAGTAGTTGCGTAAATCAATTTATTTTCTAACGTTCTATTGTTGATAACAACCACTTTTAGTCTGGATTGACATTAACCTACTAACCTACTAACCGAATAACCTACTAACCGAATAACCGAATAACCGAATAACCGAAACAATGAAAGGCATCGTTCTCGCCGGGGGATCCGGCACCAGATTGTATCCCATCACCAAGGGCGTGAGCAAGCAGTTGCTCCCCATTTATGACAAACCGATGGTCTATTACCCGATTTCCGTGCTCATGCTGGCCGGGATCCGCGACATCCTGATCATCTCTACTCCTTACGACCTGCCGGGGTTCCGGCGGCTGCTGGGCGACGGCTCCGACTACGGCGTGCACTTCGAATACGCCGAACAGCCCTCTCCCGACGGCTTGGCGCAGGCCTTCATCATCGGTGAGCAGTTCATCGGCGACGATTCCGCCTGCCTAGTGCTGGGCGACAACATCTTCTATGGCAACGGCTTCACGAAGATGTTGACCGAAGCGGTGCGCACCGCCGAGGAGGACCGCAAGGCGACAGTCTTCGGCTACTGGGTCGCCGATCCGGAACGTTACGGCGTGGCCGAATTCGACAAGCAGGGCAACTGCGTCAGCATCGAGGAGAAACCGAAGCAGCCCAAGAGCAACTACGCTGTGGTGGGACTCTATTTCTATCCCAACAAAGTGGTTGACGTGGCCAAGCATATTAAGCCGAGCGCACGCGGCGAACTCGAAATCACTACGGTGAACCAGTGTTTCTTGGAGGACAAGGAACTGAAAGTGCAGACGCTCGGGCGTGGTTTCGCGTGGCTCGACACGGGCACGCACGACTCTCTGAGCGAGGCGTCCACCTTCGTGGAGGTCATCGAGAAGCGCACAGGACTCAAAATCGGCTGCTTGGAGGGCATCGCCTACCGCAAGGGCTGGATTTCCGAGGAAAAGATGCGCCAGCTGGCCCAGCCGATGATCAAGAACCAGTACGGGCAGTACCTTCTGAAGGTCATTGACGAACTCAAATAGCCCTGCCTTGAGATGTTTGTGATGTTCGGCTGTAAGTGGCTTTGGAGAAAGTAAGAAGTTTGGAAGCCGGTGGATTTCAGGAGTCTGTTTTCTTCTTTTAAGGGGGCGAATGCCAAGACGCTGACCAAGAATTTCTCGGCCTTGGCGGTGCTGCAGGCCATGCGGTACCTGATCCCGTTCATCGTCTTGCCGTACGTCACGCCCATCATCGGGGTGGAATATTTCGGTGACATTGCCATCGCCTATTCCATCGGGCTGATCTTCCAGACGTTCGTCAACTTCAGCTTCGACTACATCGGGGCGCGCGACGTGGCTCGCAACCGGGAGGACCGGGAGAAGGTCTCCGACATCGTCTCCACTATTTTCTGCGCCCGCATCCTGCTCTACATGGCGGCACTCGTCGTGTTGTGCGGCATCGTGCTTGTCGTGCCGAAATTCCGTGAAATCTGGCCGCTGATCCTAATCGCCGTCGCGACGGCCTTCTTTTCGATGCATGTGTCCGAGTGGTATTTCCAGGGCATCGAGAAGATGGAGCACATCACCATAGTGAACGTCATCTCCAGGGTGGTTTATCTCATCCTGATATTCCTGTTCATCAAGGAGCGGGAAGACTACCTGCTTTATCCCGTCTTCAATCTGCTCGGGTTTGTGATGGCGGCGGCCTATTCGCTGTCGGTGATGACGATGAAATACAAATGTCGGCTGCACATTCCTCCGATTTCGGAGATTATCGGCTTGTATAAACAAGGCAAAGTCCTGTTTGTCAACCAATTGTGCATGAGCTTCTGCGTGAATCTGCCCAATATCCTGCTCGGCACGATTTCGGGATCCGCCGCTGCCGGTCTTTACGAGGCGGCCGGTCGTTTGCACAATGCAGGCAAGCATACCATCAATATCCTTAGTCGCACGTTCTTTCCGTTTTTGTCGCGGAACATGGACGAGCATGACCGTTACCGTCGGCTAAACTTCGTGTTTTCCTGGTTGCTGTCTGTACTGTTGTTCGTAAGCGCCCCGTTCCTGATTCATCTGCTCTTTTCGGAGGAGTTCGAGTCGGCCATCCCGTTGCTGCGCATCTTGTCCGTGTCGGTCTTCTTCGTGGGACTGAGCAGTGCCTACGGGGTGAATTATCTGCTGCTGGTCGGGCGGGAGCGGCTGTTGCGCAATATCACGCTGGTCGTCACGGTGCTGGGCATCCTGCTGTTCGTGTTGCTGACCTGGCTTTTCGGCGCGACGGGCGCGGCGGTGGCGGTGGTGGTGTTGAACGCCGGTTTTGCGATTTCCTACTTTATAGCATCAAAAAACGCGCCATATTAGCGCGCTTTTTTTTGTTATTGGATTTCAATAAATCAGGTTGAACAATGTAGGGTTGGAGACGTTTAGTATTCGTCCTCGTTGAAGAAGAAGTCCTCTTTGGAAGGGTAGTCGGGCCAGATATCTTCGATTGAGTCGTAGGATTCGCCCTCGTCCTCAATTTCTTGGAGGTTCTCGATGACTTCCATCGGGGCACCGGAGCGGATGGCGTAATCGAGGAGTTCGTCGCGGGTCGCCGGCCAGGGGGCGTCCTCCAGTCGGGAGGCTAATTCTAATGTCCAATACATAGTTTTAACGTTTAATAAATGGTTTATTTTTGAGCGCGCAAAAGTATAATATTAAACGGAAAAAATCAAGTGTTTTAAAAATTTTTATTTCGCTGATTGATAGGGAGTTTCGGGGATGTTGAATTTTTTGTGGAAAAATCTGGCCAAAATAAAGAAAAAATCGGAGAGTCGATTCAGCAAAACTTGCACCTTTTGGTAGGCTTCGTTTTCCATCATCAAACCCACGGTCAGTCGTTCGGCGCGGCGGCAGACGGTGCGGCAGACGTGGGTGTCGGCGATGAGGCGGTTTCCTTGCGGCAGGATGAACGTGCGCATAGGCGGGAGTTCCGCGCTCATGCGGTCGATCTCGCGCTCGATTTCCGTCGTGAACTCGGTCAACCGCTCCACATTCCAGTACTTCTCCCAGTCGGCCACCGGGGTGGCGAGCATCCCTCCGACGACGAAGAGCTCGTTTTGCACTTTTGTCAGGAAATCGTCGGGATTTTGCGAAATCAGCACCCCGATGAAGCTGTTCAGCTCATCCACAGTGCCGTATGCATGCAGTAAAAGATGGTCTTTTGAAATGCGTGAACCATCTGATAATGAGGTGGTTCCCTTGTCTCCTGTACGTGTATAAATTTTCATTGCGATTTTTTTTGCAAAAATAGAAAAAAAATGTATTTTTGCACCCGAAAAGGCAAAGGAAAAAAGTTGTCTCCTTAGCTCAGTTGGTAGAGCAATTGACTCTTAATCAATGGGTCCAGGGTTCGAGTCCCTGAGGGGACACAAAAGCGGCAAAACACGCCGCTTTTTTTGTGCCATGAAATCAACGGTTTATGGCGTAACAAGCTGATAACCTTTGCTTTAATATACTTTGTTTTGTTTCGCGCTTGTAAGCGTTTTATGGTGTTTGCGCGGAAAAATGTTACAAATTTTGTTACAAATTTTCGCCCGAAAATAATTTGTAACACAAAACGCTGTAACGTTTTGAAATACAGTGTTTTGATATGTTCAAAACAACCGCTTTCAATACGGATATGCGGACGACTTCCTTTATTCATTACCATCGTCCGCCTTTTCCAACTCGCCCGCGTCCG
>Ga0310690_10005930_pt1 | contig 16313 bp, 33 predicted proteins | sample AusTroGonzalo_MG_2_FD_207661 | JGI IMG/M metagenome (GOLD analysis project Ga0310690, IMG submission 207661) | Bovine rumen microbial communities from tropical cattle in Woodstock, Queensland, Australia - Gonzalo_04 (v2) (version 2) | ecosystem: Host-associated > Mammals > Digestive system >... | reverse complement strand
TCGAGGGCTATGGGCATGCTGGCAGAACTGGACAAGAAAGGATTTTTTCGATAGGAGGTGACATGGGACAGGACAAGTATGTGATACAGTACGACTGGCGAAATCCTACAGGAAGAATGTATGTATTCTGCGAGAACTGGTCGACCAACTCGTTTATCAAGTTCATATTCAAGTTCGTGTACCTGTCGCTAAGGTACGGCATCATGGACGTGCAATACAGAAATTATAAGGAATAGATATGCCAAGTACGAATACGAAACCTCATTACGCGATTTTATATGTGGACGAGCACAAGAACAAGTATACCATATTCGAGTCCGTCGAACTGGACGCGCTGGCACAGATTTATGCAAGGATTCTGCAGTTCGAGTCGATTTTCCGTACCTTTCCCAACGGCTCGTGCCATATCGTCCTGGAGCAGGACTTCAACTACGACCCGGACACCGCCGCATGGGACATGGCGTACCTTGTCAACGAAAAGTGGAAACTGTTCGTCGATGAAATATACAAGGATTTCCTATTCGCCGGGAAATTGGGTCCGGTAGTCAGGCCGCCCAATGAACAGGGAGGCCAGAATGCCTAGGTATATAGGGGAAGGATTCCGGGAGATGTACTGGCAGCGGGACGGCAGATGGTACCACGGAATGAGTGGGGGCAAATCGTTCGACTCGCTGGAAGCTGCCAGGGCCGATTATGATGCCATGCATAGGGTCGATTTCAAGCTAGTCTTGACGGCATTGCTGATTTTATTTTTCGTGATACTATTTATGATTGTCTACTTAAATAAATGTGGATAAGGAGCATATGGCCATGCCAAACGATACGCAACAAATAACGGATGAACAAGTTCGCCTGTGCAAGGAATATGCTGCGAACCCCGTGAAATTTTCGGAACTGTTTGAAAATACCGGGCTGTCCGGCGAAAGACTTAACTGGATAGTTCGGCTCGGATGCCTGAAATTTACCAAGGCACACCATAAAAACGCAGTCGAATCATATTTGCACCATGACAAGTTAATCCATCTGTGGTGCGACCGTTCAGAAAAGTGGGTGTTCGAGTCGGTCATCATGCTATGGGAGGCCATCTTCCGTTTTGACAAGATAGTCATGTATGTGGAACACATGCCTGTAACCGCACCCGCCCAAATACGAATTGCCAGCGACAGGCAAATAAATAAATATTCCAAGGTGACCGACATGGAATGGCTCGTGTGCTCGTTGTACCAGTCGCTTCCCGAATGGCTCAGAGGATTGTGCCCTGCACAATATGACACCGACATAATCAAGTTCAAGAACGGGTCCAGGATAATATTTGTCGATTCCTCGAAAAGCAACTACAGGGGATACAACCCGAATGTGCTTGTACTGCACGGTGTCAACAAGATGCCGGATGACGAATTCAGGTCGTTCATCTCTACGCATTTCCAGTCGTTCTTCATCAATAACCCGGCAAAATTCCATGCCGTACTGTCTTCCGAGGGAGGCGAACGTGGCACGCTGTTCGAAGGATTGTGCAAGGTTGCTACAGATATAACCAAGAATCCGGACGTGCAGGCAGGGGCAAACGGCTGGGTGCTGGATGTTGTGCGCCATGACGACCTTCCTCCGGACGAGCTTGCGTTGGCGCTCGGCGGAAAATCCTATGAGCAGGAACGCCCGTGGGCTTACAGCGCGGAATTCTTATAAGGAGGACAAAATGTACATCGAGACTGTACTGTCGAGACTGAACGCGTTCAGGGACAAGCAAGACAAGCGCTATGCTGTGGCTGGCACGCTGGTTACGGAACCATATTTGGGATATAGCTGGGAAGAACTGTTGGCGCTTTCAGCGTTATACCACCACATTACCGACAATGGTGTAATTGAAATTTCTGCATTGAATATAAGCCTCTGCCTGGCCAACCGTAAGCTGGTCGAAACAAGGGACGGGTACGTGCTGGACGCAGTGTTTACCGGGAAAACCCGGTTGCCAATCTTGCTGCTCCATGTCGACGGCCGCCTCGTATATAGCAGGATGCTTTCCGGCATCGACATACGGGCGCATGACGGATGCCTGGTGGCGGGAACGATAATCGAGAAATGGTGCTTCGAGGAATCCAAGGTATGCGACCGGCCGCTATCGATACAGCAAAGCATTTTCATAGGGAAGGAAAATTCCGTCGGCGACCAGCGTGACCATACGGTCGGACGGGTAATCACTACCTATGAGCTTGCCGGCGGTAAAGTCATAGCCGAAGGCGAACTTAGGTACAGGACGTTCTTCAAGGACCATTTCTACGCATACAAGGAGCTGACGTATTCCGTGTATGACGGGAGCAGACTTGTCGCCAACTATACTCCGTGCGATGCCAGTACAGCCCCTATGTTGGCCATGTTCGACAGTGAAGAAAAACTAAGAAAAATACGTGACGGGTATGGAAATCACTCCATTCAGCTATTCGCTTCGGATGGCAGGAAAATCAGAAAGAGCCCGTTCAATTTCATCACGCATCGGTATGAACTGAAAAGCAATGAAGTCGACGCGGCACTGCGAAAGAGCGGGGCAAGCCGGCTAGACTCCTGCTATCCGCCGACGATAAGCGTAATGTACAACCTGGATTGCTGCCCGTCATTCCCGATTCCTTACAAGGAGGCCGCTGATGAAGAAGCAAAGCAATAGGATTAAAATAGAAAAACTCGTAGCCCGTGCAAACCGCCGGTTCAAGGGGAAGTGGATGGCTGCCGAGGACATGAGCTACATATTCCCGGTGGACGCCATCGTTTTCCGCGGAAAGTATACGGACGAGGTCCCGGACGACCCGGAGGAGGTACCTCTGGGTATACGGGTAAGCAAGTTCATAAACAGCGTGGGCGAACCAATCAAGCTGGATGACATAGTGGAGACCAGTGCCCGCACGTGTTTCGATGACAACCCGTACCGTATTGCTTCTTACGGTGCTGCTTGTGGGAGACGCGGTGCAGTAATGTTCATACCTAAGGCCAAGGCCAGGCAGTTCGCGGCGAACATATTCAGGCAGCTTGATAGGCAGCGTCGACGGCTGAACGCGGCGGTGGCATCGGGAGGAATATGGCCGCTTGGCCGGCAAGAATGAGGAAAAAACAATGACCGCAAGTATAAAAAAATATTCAATGTTCAACCGGTTCATCGCCTGGATTAAGGGAAAATTTCGTAAGCTGTTTTCCTGCGAAATGTATGTAATGACCCTGGACAGTCCCAGCGAGTATACGGGCACGGTGTATCCAAGATACATTATCGAGCGGGAACTGGAAGGCCGCCCGAAGGGTATGCCGTTCTACGTCCATTTAGGCCGCGATGACAAGATGATGAACCTCCGCGGGTTCGCCGGGAGATACCCGATATTCGAGAATTCGCAGGAAACTGCCATAGGGACCGTCGACAATTTCCGAATTGAAGGGAACAAACTGTTTGCCAGGATGACCTTGCTTAGTACGGGACTGGATAAGCACGTGAGGGACATGGTGCTGTCCCTTGGGGCGGACCAATTCCGCCTGGCGCCGGCCGGATGCGGGGACGTAGCAGACAATGTCGTCCAGGACAATTACCATCTCGAAACGTTTGATTTGCGATTGAAATAGGTAGTCACATGAAAGCCATACGAATTTCAATATACCTTTCTATAATACTGGCGTTCATCCGGAACATGCTGAGGCGTATCCAGAAAATCCGGGAGCCGGAAAAGCCGGCCTAACTGTATATCCTTACGGTGGATGAACCTACCAAGGAAACCGGTCGAATATATTCGAGACAGCTTATGGAACGCGAAATAGGGCGAGTCCGGCACGGGATACCGTTCACTGCCCATTTGGGTGGTGGAACCAAGGTTATGCGGAAAGGCTCTTTCGAAGGTCTACCTCATGATATGGACACGCTCATAGGGACAGTCGACGACTTCCGGTTCAAGGGCGACGCACTTGTCGGCAGGCTGTCCTTCGCGAATACTGCCGCGGCGCTGCGAGCGGAGGACCTGATAAAGTCCGTCGGCAAGGAGCACGTCTATTTATCTGTGATGGGTGCAGGTAACTGCATAAATAATATCGTGCAAAACGATTATCATCTTGCCGCGTTCGACCTGAATACGAGGTAGCCATGGAACTGAACATACCGCAAGACAATATACAGAGCCAGGCATGGCCACAGCTTGCTATCATGGTCAATGTTCTCAACAGGTATGCCGGAGAAATAAATTTGCCCAGCATGGTAGAAAGGGTTGCTTTCCACATAGTGAACGAATTTAAGATAAACAAGATTTCCCCTTTATTGGCGGGAAACTGCGACATGTACAAGGCAGCCGAGTGTTTCGTCGCTGTGTGCCTTAAGAAAATGATTCCCATCGATAATGAAAACCCGGACTACTGGATAGACGACAGGGGCAGGGTGCACCGGGTGAACTATTACGAACACAAGGACATTACGGTGGACTACGATAGATTCATTACCTATGAATCCAGGGAATCGCTGCATACGCTGACTACCTTCTGGCCGTCAGAAATCGAATCAGGACTTTCTATTCCGAAAAGGTCATCGGTTGACATAGCGGTCCATCCAAGGCAGCTGTAGATTATATAACCAAGGAGAAAGACACATGGCGGAATATCATGTAGGATGCGGGATGGCCGCTATATATGCGGGCACATGCTCAAAGCCCGGCGTATGGAAATCAAAATCACCAGTCACGGACGAGGCGCTCAGGGCTGTGGCTGACTACATGCTCGGCCAGTTAAAACCAGGGGACGAGTCGTACGAAATAACCTGGACAAACAGGACGACGGGCAAGAAGGTTGTGCTGACATGCAAACGGGAGGCACTATGAAGTCGAAGAACCACAATAAAATAATGTCCCTCAACAGGCAGATAGAAAAACTTGAGCGCGAGCGGGCCAAGCTGTTTGAGGAGGATTCCAAAGAGGAATACGCGGCCAAGGAGGCTGCATGGAAACGTGAAAACGCCAGCGCAATCGAGTTTTGCAAGAAGATTGTGGGAAAGCCGTTTACATTCGGTAAGGATATCATCAAGCATGAGTACTGGAAACCGTTTGACGACGTGGTCATCGAATATGACTATGTTTGTGTGTACTTCCCGCTTTTTATACAATATGTCGACAAATACAAGGTCTACATATCCTGCCGGCGTTTGGATGCCGACAACCACCAGGCCATTTTGACGGACCATCACGGCATGACACTACGGGCGTCTTACCTGGACGGAACATACAAGCCGTCCGACCATGAGACCTATGAGGGGGCTGTTCACATATTGACCGACGCCGAGCTCAAGGTCGCATTCGATTTCTGGGTGAAACGGGCCAGCGAAATATATGCCAGCGAGTTCACCAAGAAGACAAATCGGCCATGGGAATGTAAGTTTAAGCTGGATGAGTGCAGCCGTATATTCAACGGTTTTGTACCTTGCAGCAAAAAAACTGCTAAAGAAGCCGAATCCGCGGAAGACGAAAAGTTCCGCAAGGACCGCGAAGCTGTTCTGTCGGCAAGGAAAACGTATATTAGCTTGGCGGAAAAAAGCGAATTTGCCGGAATTCTTCGTGCAATGACTGACCGGGATATTTAATTTATGAAGAAGATAGGAATAACGGAGACTTACGACCCGTGCTTTGTCCCAGATTGGGAAACCCGGCTCCTGGAGGCGAACATCGTCATATCGAAGGAGCTCAACGACGAGATGATTGAAAAGCTCCTGGTCGTGCAGGACAGGGTCATCTTTCACCATACCGTCACCGGACAGGGAGGAACGGTACTTGAACCTCACGTGAACACGCCGGAACACGAATTCGAACAGTTCAGGAAGCTGCTTTCCCGGGGATTCCCGTTGACACACTATGTCCTCCGGCTCGACCCGATTATACTGTGGTCAAAGGAAACCCAGGACAATATAATCAATGTGCTGAACATGTGGCGGCAGGTGGTCGAGGAATGCCGTAACCAGATAAGGTGCCGGGTGTCGGTGGTCGACCTGTATCCCCATGTGAAGGAACGGCTTGACGCCGTCGGGTACAAGGTGTTCTATGACTCATTTACCGCGCCGGATGCCGTATTCAGGCGTATTGATTCGATTTGCTGCCCGTTCTACCCGTATTTCCGGTTCGAATGCTGTGCCGAGCCGAAGCTGTTCCCGTACAACTTCCTGGACTGCGGGTGCGCGAGCTACTACGACCTGGAACTGCTTGGGTTCGACCGGGAAAGGCAGAAGGAGTACGGCTCGCCGGAACAGAAACAGCGCGGCGACTGCAAATGCCTTGCCAAGAAGCAGATTCTGGGGGTGAAACCCGGGAGATGCCCGCACGGGTGCCTGTATTGTTTCTGGAAGGACAATGCTGTGCCGAACGACACGATTGTACTGAAATGCCTGGACAGCAATCTGAACTTCGCCAGGAAGGCATATGACGAGTCGGACCTTGTAAGGGACCTTATCGACACAAAGAAAGACTGGATTGCCGGGAACACAATGCGCGATGTTGCCGACGAGCTGGAAGAACTGTACATGAAATAGGAGTAGGCATGAACAACAAGATACTCCGGGGGGAACTGGAAAACGACTCCATAGAACATTTCCGGGGCCCGTCCACGCCGAAACACAACAGGGGGAGGAAGCGGCTTCGCCGTTCGATTAAACGAAAGGAAGCGAGATTCGCCAAGCGCTTCCTGGATGACAGCGGACAGCCTACCCTTGCGGAGAGGAATGCCGAGGACGAGTTAAGCCGGCATAACTTCAGTCTGGACGAATGGTCCGGCTGGACGGATTATGCCGAATCGGATATGCAAACTAAAATTCGGCATAATCTGAGAGGCGAGCCATGAGCCAGCGCCGGTGTTTCCTGTGTGGCCAGAAGATTCGTCCCGGTGCCGGATACCGCCTGGGAAAGCACGGGTATGCTTCCGACAAGATTTCCGAATCCCACCTGTTCCACAATGCCGGGTGTGCCAACGTCTGGATTATATGGCACGGGCATCATCGGCGGTGGAACGGTATCCGCTGGTCGTTGCACCGTGAACGTATGCGCAAGTACGACATAATAATGGACTTCGCAACCAACTTCGTCAACCAGCAGAGGCCTCTGCCGGACGACGACATGAAACTGCTCGAGGAAAATTTTTGGAGCCTAGTTTGAAAAGCGTAAAGATTGCCCTGTACCTGTCGATATTCCTGTGGTTCCTCCGGAGAACCCTGGCGAAGCTCCGGGGAAACTACCGGACATTCCGGGGAAGCCTCCGGAGATTCCCGGGGCAGCCCGGGTATGAGCTGTTCGAGGATACCGTGGTGCCGATGGACCTGGCCCTTGTGATGTCAGTCAAGAACACTGACATATGTTTCCTAATCAAGGTAGCCGGGCCATACATGCTATGCATGCGGGATGCCAGGGAGATAGTGTACCGCAATGGATTCCCTCGCTATCACAGGTCAGAACAGACCAATGGATTAATGCTGAAATTTAAACTGATGCAGTCATCGTTACTGGACAACCAGATGAACTACGAGACGTTCATGAAGGAGTCTTTGCTCAGCGGCAACTGGTTGCATGACAAGGTAAAGACCTTCTGCGACGAGGGAATTGCCTACATGGACAGGTTGCTCAAGTGATGTTTTTGCTATATTTGCATCATGAACATCATTAAGTGGCTGAACAGCATTAAGTGGCGAATCCGGCAGGAACGGCAGAAGGACGGTACAATCCGGTATGTCCCGGAATACCGGAAGTTTTTCATCTGGAGAAAGATGAGCGTCAAGGACCATATCAGGATGATACTGCTCCCTAACTGGCACTGCCCGCAGGACATAAATTACCAGTTCTCCCTCAATGGACCATTTTCCGGATACACTTACCTACTCTCGGAGGAAGATGCCGAGAAGACCATTGGACTGTGCAGGCAACACATAGAGAAAGGAGCCAAAACATGAGCGAACCGTGCGGATATGCGCAGATACCGGGGGATGCCGGCGCCGCCGAGGTGATGGACAGCGCGGAAGTTGCCATGGCCAAACGCAGGCAGAAACTTGCGGAAATTCTGGAGCACGGCGACCCGTTCTCCGGGAGGTTCCTGGTAAATTTCCGGGATATCGTGTTCCATGCAAAGAAATTGCTGTCCGGAGAACGAATCAACATGAATCCGTGGATTGTCGACGGAATCAACGGCAGTAGGATATTGCGGCTCGGCGCTCCATGGGATGCGGACTTGAAAATGGACCAGACGGTGCTGGATATGTTGCGGAAGCATTTATCCTACTGGAACATCAACTATTCCGTATGGAAAGATGCCTATTCGTTCGAAAGTTTCCACGAGATGGTGAAGGAAGTAGTCGCCGCACTTCTGTCATGCCCGAATGTGCGGCTTGGACAGGAAACCGTTAAAGAACTGGAGGATTTTATGAAAAATACATTGATAGTCAACCTGTACGGGGGCCCGGGAGTAGGAAAGAGTACCGGCGCTGCCTATATCTTTGCCAAGCTGAAAATGGCGGGTGTCGATGCAGAGTACGTTACCGAGGCGGCCAAGGACAAGGTCTGGGAAGGAAACAAGGAAGCGTTCAAGTGCCAGTTCTACCTTAGCGGGAAGCAGGCGTTCCGTATATCCCGGTGTTTCGGCAAGGTGGATGTCATAGTCACCGACTCCCCAATCATGCTCGGGAAGATTTATGCCGACCGCGCCGGACGCAAGGCGCTGGGTATCGCCTGCGCCGACGAGGCTGTAAGGTACCTGGACCACTCGGTGAATATCGTCCTTTCACGGGTCAAGGAGTATAACCAGAACGGCAGGAACGAGAACGCGCACGAGGCATGTGTAATCGACGACGATGTCCGTGCGATGCTTCGGGAAGCCCATATGGATTACATCGAGGTTCCCGGGAACATCGACGGCTATGACAGGGTATGCACGATGGTACTGGACGGTCTCAAGCGCGCGATGGTACTGGACGGTCTCAAGCGCGAGCAGGAACAGGCTGCCGACAAACCGAAGCGCAGCGTAGTAAGAAACGGTATATACAAGCATTTCAAGGGAAAATATTACCTGGTGGAGGACGTTGCCAAGCATTCCGAGACCGGCGAGACGATGGTGATATACCGTCACCTGTACGGGAACGGCGGCCTGTGCGTCCGGCCGGTTGAGATGTTCCTTTCGGAGGTAGACCGCGACAAGTATCCTGACGTAAAACAGAAATACCGTTTCGAGCTGGTGAACGAGTTCAAGGAGGGCAAGAATGATTAACCGGGAATCCCAGAAGTTCGCCCTGTTGTCCAAGAACCCGCTCGAAATCTACGTCATGACCCACCGTAAGCAAGATGGGACGGTCGAATACACTTATACAATCGATTTTGGCACGGTCCAACCGATTAGCATGTGCGATAACTGGATGGAGGCCACCTGGTACGAGACCAGGGAGGAGGCCGAATCCAAGATTGCCGACGGCGCCAGGAAGATATATTCCGTGGAACGCATCACGATTGCCAGGGAGAACCTGGAACGCTGTCCGGTAAAGATTGTCCCTATAAAGCGGGACGAGGTCCATGAAGTTGTTCCGTTGGCACAGGTTAAGTCGCCATCCGACTGGGTGCAGTATAAGCTGATATGTACGCCGTTGGAATCCGGAACAATTACCGAACATGTAACGAAATTGGAAGAACGGCTGCAATCCGTACTGTATTGCTGGGGAGATTGCGTATTGCTTGAATCGTGTGAAGGTCTGCCCAGCGGAAACCTGCAAGTTGTCCTGCAAGTGCAGTTTGTACGAATGAAGACCCTTGATAGCGTAATTCGCGGAAATACTGAACAGCTGAAAATACACATAGTCGACTCCGGAGCGGCGGATAATCCGCGCTTTGGTGTGGCTGTATCCAAGGAACCTGGTAAGGCAAAGTTCAAGTGTCCATGCGGATGCGAGTTCTCGGCCAGTCCCGAAACATGCAAGACGACACATAGCGACCTGGAGGGAGAAACCAGCGTACACAGTACGGTTACGTTCTGGGCGAAATGTCCGATATGCGGTCACGAATGCAGCGACCTGAGGATAAAATAATGAGTCTACCCGACGAAACTGAAAAGAAATGGAAGAAGCTCCTTGACGAGGGCCCGCTGAAGGCACCCCCGTGTGTTGACACCGACATGTGCGCAAAGCTCCTGGCAAACCAGGAACATGCCACCCGCAAGAACAAGCGGCCAATCAAGGAAAGGTACAAGAAGATTTCCGAAAGCCAGTGGTTCAAGGACGCCTACGAGGGCAAGTCCGTCGGCGAGACAATGACAATCGAGGATTGAACATGTCCAATTCACCTACTGTACGGTATTCCATGCTCTGCAATCCACGGAAAGACGGGGATGGAAAGGAGCTGGCAAAAGAACTTGGGGCGCGGCTGAAGGAAGTACTTACCAGCCTTGGTGCAGGCATGAAACTGAAATCTTGCCAGTATTTGTCCGACGGCGACATCAAGGCGACAATGGAAGTCCCTGACCTCCTGACGACTACCCTAACAAATACGCTATACGCCAACGAGGAAAAGCTTGAGGTAGACATAATGGAAGCCGGCAAGGACTAGGCAGCCTTCACCGGTTCGTTAACACATGCGGAATTGCACGGGGAATCCAGCCGATACGGAACAACCAGACACTAGAATTGGATAGAGGACAGTAGATGGACAGGTTAACGCTATTTTTATTCATTACGCTCGCGGTGGCAATCGTAGGAATTATACTGGCCGTAATATTCATACCGGGCAAGGACGCCGATGAAACTGAACCGCCTCATGTGGCGCCACGTCCCGGAGAGGTTACGCCCAGGGGCTGGGCCACACAGTCGTTCTCCCCGTCATGCCTGTTTGGCATGTCGCCGACAATATATTTCGCATGCGGGAAGTGCTGCGCCGAACAGCAGCTGAAGATTCCGATGCATACGGTACCGGATGAAGATATCGGCCTCCCGCTGCGATGCCGGCGGTGTGGAACGGTGAACAGTCTTCCTATTAAGCGGAACTAAATAAAACCCCGGACTGGCAAGTCCGGGGTTTTTAATTTTATTGTCCATCTTTAGTCAGTGCACATTCGTTGCATGGATAGTTTGCTGCCCAAGGCGGAGGAGTGGGCGGTTCGGTTAATTCAATACCTTCCAGTACTCCCTGCAGATGTGCCTTTACGCTTGCAAGTGTCTTATCCGGTTCGAGTTGACGGTTTTCGGCATCGTCTATATATTCGATGATGGTCGATAGCATTTTCTTGAGTCTATCCTTATTCATCGTTGGTCTCCTTGTCAGTGCCTACCAGTTCTTTCGGGTTTCTTACCAGGTATCCACGACCGTCTAGATATAACGGGATGGCGTTTATATACTTGCAGAATGTTTTCCGGTCGCCAAGGGTGCTTTCCTCGAGCATGAACTCTCCCGCATCCGGGTGCAGAGAATATCCGCCGCGTATCAGCAGTACTTCATGGTCGGCATGCACCGTGCAGTCCTTCTCCTGGGTCCACCTGCGGAACATTATGGCAAGCATACTGCCGTCGGACAGCTCGACAGTACCGCTGAGGACGTGCCCGATGCCGCTCGAGCCGCATATGCGTATGACATTGTATTTGATGGGAGTTTCCGGGGGCAATTCGCATTTTGCCTTCTCGTTGGCCTTCTTTAGTATGGCCAGGTAGTCCGCCTTGTTGGACCGTTTCAACAGCTCGTATAAATGTTCCCGGTTGGATTTTGAATTGCCCATTTCATTTCTCCTTGTTTCAGCCTGGATTGCCGACCTTCAGGTTGTCTCCGCATATCTCCTTAAGGCAGGAACCCAGGCCATGCATTGGGTTCGCTATCTCGAGAAACGCGAACTCGGAAACCGTCTTGCCCTTACGGTCGAAGAAATACAGCCGGTATGCCGGGTATTCCCCGTCGAACCTGGCCTCTAGACGGGCCACCCTGGCTTGCCTTGGGTTTTCCGGGAGGAGCGCCTCCATGCTCAGGTACATCCAGTCATGGAACTGGATGTTACCGAACCTGACATTGGTATTCCCGATGACGATGTTTACTTCTCTCAGAAAAGCGAGAAGCCAGTCACTTCCGCCGAACTCGATGTCGTTGCCTTCCGCCCGGGCCTTGCGGAGCTTGATGTAGTCGGAAAGCCATTCGTCCGTTTGATATGTAATCATTCCTGCGTATTCTCCGTGGATTGTTTGATTTCGATAAGTCCGTCCTTGAGTACCGGCGGTTTGGCCAGCAGTTTCGCATATATTGCAGAATTCAGCTTGCTGAAACAGCAAGGTTTAACCTGCGTGCTGGCGTATTCGAATGCGAAACACAGTTCTTGCCATTCCATGGGGGTGAGATTCAGATGCGTATCCTGAAAATCATTTTGCATGGCGACACGTTCGTTTCCCTGTTCGTCCTGTATCAGCATAAGTTTCCTCCTGTACTTCCGGGCAAGCTCCTCCAGCGTTTTCCGGGATTTCTTGCCGGTGTCGATGTATACGTGATTCATAGGGACCCGTTTATACTTTGAATGTTATTGAAGCGTGGTGCCGGTCGAACGACATGCCGAGCAGGTTCATGGCGGCGGCATGGCTGTCGTCATGCTTGAAATGCAGGAACCATAGGCTATTCCGGTCGGCTTGTTTTACAGCCCTGGCGATTTCGAGCAGTTCCTTCTTGTATGGAGTGGTTCCGTAAAGCTCGCGGCATTTCGACATGATGTAGAACGGTGTCATCCTGTACATGTGTGGGAGGATGTTTTCCGCCATGTATTTCCGGGCGTTCCCGATATCGGAGAATGTACAGTCCGTAGGAATCTTCCCGTTAAACCGCAGGTCGGTGTGGCGGAAGTCGATGATGTATTCGCCTGACCAGGCCCAGTAATAGTCGGCGATGGCGAACCCGTGGTAACGGAGGATGGTGCCGGTAAAGGTCATGTTCTCCTTCAGGCGGAAGTATTCCCTGAACTTGGTTACGTCGTCTAGTTGCATCGTTGTTTCCTTTGGCGGCAGGATGGCATTACCCGTCATCCTTTCCGTCTTGAATTGCATCGCCAGGTAACGTGGATGACCGCCGGTAATTCAATTCACGTTTCTTGGCAAGGGTTTTCCAGTAGAACCGGTTGGTTTCCGGGGAAGCCACCATTAGGAACGGGAGGTCAGTTCGGGACTTAATCGTCATCCGTATAGTTCTCCACGCGGCTTTTAAGTTCTGCTAGCAGTTCGTTCATCGTATTGAACTGCAAATTGCACATGGCATAAATGCTGCACCCGTACGCCTCGATGTGGTATAGTCCGTCACCGGCGTCGAGCAGGCTGGGTTCTGCCTTGCTGACCCAGGCGACAACATGGGGACTGCGGCTGGTGGCAAGCAAAAACTGGTAATCGTCCCTGGTACACTCATCCTGATTGCAATGTACGTCCTCGATTATGTTGAAATTTGTCCTGAGCATTTCATATAGTCGGTCGACTTCTTCCTTGGTGAATTCAACCTGCTTGCATAGGATGGCCATGTGCCTGTTCATGAGGATGGCATCATCGAGGTCGTCGTCCGGGGTAGATTCGACCAATGATACGGCCTGGTCCAGGCGGGTCGCGTCGTATTGGTCCGGCTTCTCAGCGACGAGCTTTCGCATTCCGGTTATAACATTCTCCCGGAGAGTCCGAATGCGTTCCTTTTCCATTATTTCGTTCTGGTCAGACATTTTATATTCTCCATCGCGCTGAGTGAATCCAGCATGAACACGACTGGGTCCATTGATTTTCCGGAAGCCAGAGGTGCAAGCTTTGCAATTTCCTTTAAACAGCTGAGCGGCCCATCCATACACGCGTTCGGCCCCACAAGCGATTGCGGAGGCAGGTCGTCGCACGAAGTGTCGAAGTTGTTGTCGAACGCCTGTCGGGCGGCATGGAATTCTTCAATCGTCATTCCGGTATAGTCTGTATGGGTTGCCATGAGATATTCCTAGAACCTGTTTTTCTTAGCCACGCGGAACAGCGCGGCCATGTCCTTGTTGAACCTGACCACTTCCTCCGGGTTGAACTTGCATTTCCTTTTGAACTTGAAATGCTGTTCCGGGTCGGAAACCCCGGGTTCCCAGAAGATGTAGTTCCCGTAGTTCTCGACGGACGCCCGGGTGACCAGCCATTGGTGCTCGTGGTCGGTTCCCTTGCATCCGAGGCTGAACCAGTACAGGTCGCCGTAATACAGTTCCCCGTTCCGCCTGATGAGACTGTCGAATCCGTGCACTATCGTATAGATGCGGTACGGGTCGTTGCAGCCCTTGCGGAAGTCCCTGGGCTCGATGCCGAGGAAGTACTTCATCTTCTTTATGCGGCTCTTGCCGGTCTTCAGGTCGAGGATTGTACAGTTCAGCGTGATTCCTGTCCTGATGATGTTGCCGTCACCGTAGTGGTCGATTTGTTCGTGCGATATGCCGTCCCTGTCCTTTACGGGAGGTATATTCGATATAGGTTTCTTTGGCATGATATCATCATTCCTTTATTTTGCTATTTCAACACAGTGGAACCTATGGGCGAGGCCGACTTGCCACAGATTGCCATCGGCGCGGAAATCCTTGACACGGTTTTGTTTAACGAACACGTGCCCGGCTTCGATACACGCATTTTCTGTCTTGAAGTAGTGTATAACCGTGGAAGTTAACGGCACGTTTGGCATGAGATTGCCGTTCGTTCCAAGTATGGTGAATAATACTAGTACCCACATTGTTTTCTCCTGTATAGTTATGCGTCTATGAACCCGATTCCGCCGGGTCTCTTGCGCCACTTGCCAGCACGGACGATATGGGCGTGCAGCAGCCATGTGGTATCGGCGTTTGGATATCGGACGGTGAGCTCCCATCGATGCGGGCCGAGCTTCACGTCCACGATTTCAATCTTCGTGCAGCCGCGGTTGCACGAGTCCAGTTCCTCGAACCGGGTAAGGAAAGTGCCGGTGCCGTCGTCGTCGGTATACACGGAGTTCCCGTAGTAGTATCCGGTGCGGACGCAGGTATCGTCAGGTATTGTTCTCTGTATTGGCATTATCCTGTCTCCTTGTGGTTTAATACGGCAATACATGTTCGTTGAACGCTTTCTGCATTTCGTGCTGGGTCTCCACGGAACATACCGTGTAGAACCAGTTGCAGAATTTCTTCAACAGGTGTTGCACGAAATTATATATGCGTGTACGGACCGGGTGGCCCAGTACTCTGGACGCGTGTTCCATTTTCTTTATTTTCATGCGGAGCTTCGCTGCATGGATATTGATTGTAACTGCTATTTTCTGCATATTGTACCTTCTGTATATATGCCAAATATAGCAATTTTAACAGCCGTACGATAAACTCCTTGAAACAGCTGCTTCAGGACAGGACATATGCCATATGTGAGAACGTACGACGGGTTGGACATATTCGCCAACCGTACAGAATGCGACAGGAACGGGGCTAAGCTCACCGTAGGGATTGAAGGTAACCTGGACGTCCTCCTTGACGAGAACGACGACCCGGTCCTCGACATGGACGGCAACCAGGTGCAGAGCAACGAGTCGACCGCGCTCGTCAAGTCGCTCGGAGGGATAGAACTGAAGGCGGCAAGGGCCGTCCGGGACGGGAGCGGGAACGACATCGCGGCGACTTACGCGACCAAGTCCGAGGTACAGACAGCGCTTGGCGACATCGAGTCGCTGCTCGCCGCAATATAGGGAGGCAATGTATGAGCGTAGCATCCGAAATAACACGGCTGAACGGGGCGAAGTCCGACATAGTGTCGGCAATCGAGGCGAAGGGGGTGTACGTTCCCGCGTCGGCAAAGCTGGATTCCCTGGCGGCACTCATAACGTCGATTCCGGCCGGAGGTGGGTCTTTCGGGATAGACAACATCGTCAACATTGTGCCGGTCGACAAGATGGTCGTCGTGGACCCGAACGGGTACATAGGTTTCGACATAACGAACTTCTTCCAGTACAGGGGGAGCACCTATTATTACAACTACGCCATACTGTCCGAAGGCGACGACTTCTCCGACAAGGGTCTGGGACAGGTCACGTTATATACCCCGGCGGGCAACACTATCGGCGGGCGTACTTACCGTTCTGTCGTCATCGGAGGCAAGGAATGGCTTGCAGAAAATCTTGACTTTAAGTTCAGCGGCTTGGCTTTTGGCCAAAGCGGGACATCTAGCAGCGAACCTCGCGGAAATTACTACCAGAACAACTCTTCGTCTTATGGTAAATATGGCATCCTTTACAACTGGATTGCTGTCAAGTATCTTGAAGACAACAAGTCCTCTTTGATTCCTGGCTGGCATGTTCCGACAACCGCTGAATGGGATGCTCTTG
>Ga0310690_10005928_pt1 | contig 16316 bp, 32 predicted proteins | sample AusTroGonzalo_MG_2_FD_207661 | JGI IMG/M metagenome (GOLD analysis project Ga0310690, IMG submission 207661) | Bovine rumen microbial communities from tropical cattle in Woodstock, Queensland, Australia - Gonzalo_04 (v2) (version 2) | ecosystem: Host-associated > Mammals > Digestive system >... | reverse complement strand
CTCGTCGTGGCGCTGGTGCTGGGGTTCAACTTTTTCCATTCCAACAATGTCCAGAATTTCCAGGTCGTTCAGAGCCTGAACGGAAATGTGGAGATCCGCGCCGAGGGCGGCTTCTATTGCCGGTTCTTCCCGAGGATTTGGACCTATCCCAAGGTCAACACTGTGTTCTTCTCTAACGAGAAGAAGGAGAGCAAGGACCAGGATGGAGTCCAGGTGCGATTCTCCAATAAGGGTGAAGGCGACGTGTCCTGTCAGGTGGTTTATCGGTTGTACACTGATCAAGAATCGATCAAACGTCTGCACACCTATTCTGGTGGCAGTATCGATGTGATCGATAATCTGGTTCTGTCGAAGCTGAAGGATATCGCCATGACCTGTGCGAGCAATATCACCTCGAGCCAGGCAATCGAGAATCGGGAAGAGTTTGCCGAACGTATTCGTAAGCACTTTGTGAATAACAAGGAGCTTAAAGACGCCGGTATCATTGTTGAACAGTTCTCGATTACCAAGATCAACTTTGACCGCATCACTACCGATCTGTTCCAGGCTCAGCAGCGTGCCGACCTTCAGAAAAAGACTGCCGAGGCTGAAAAACAGAATCTGCAGATGCAGAAGGAACGCACTGTCGCTCAGTATGAGCAGCAGGTTGCTGAATCCAAGGGACGTGCTGAAGTCGAAAAGATCAAGGCTGTGACCGATGCTCAGCGGCAGAAGGAGTTGGCCGAGATCAAGGCTCAGCAGGAGGTTGTTGTCGCAGAGCTTGCTAAAAAGCAGGCTTCTGTTGAGGCGGAGAAGCAGCTTGCGGTGGCGGAAATCGCTAAGAAGCAGGCTGCGGTCGAGGCTGAAAAGAAGCTCGAGGTCGCTGAGATTCAGCGCAAGGAGGAGGCTGCTAAGCTCGAAGTCATCAAGATCCAGAGTGACCAGAAAGTGGCAGCTGCCAAGGCTCGTCAGCAGGAAATCCAACTGTCGGGTGCGATGGCTGAGAATGAGCGCATCAAGCTTGAGATCGAGAAGGAAACCAAGATTGGTGTTGCGCATGCTTGGGCGCAGGGTTTGTCCCAGATGAAGCTGCCTAACACGCTCATGATTGGTGGAGCTGACGGCAAGAGCAGTACTCCGATTGATACCTTGGTCAACTTGATGGTCGTCGAAAAGGCCAATCAGGTGAACAAGCAGAAGTAACAAGGAGTGGGGGAGCTAAGCTCCCCCATATTTCTATGAGCTTGGGGACATTGTACGCAAGTTTCAGCTTTAGAGTCGAATGCCCGACGAAAGAGGCGTTCGACTTTGCAGTGGACCGCATCGACGCAGATGAACTCAGCAATGAGATCTGCGAGTATGAGGAGGATGACGGGGTAGAGGTCAAGGCCAAACAACAAGGCAACAAACGCTTTGTGACCCTGAAGCTCTGGAACACCGAGGTACGTACCCAGATTGACGACGTTCTTGAAAAGCTTAATACTGATCTTAAGGAGCATGGAATGCACCTTGAGGGCGGTATACGGCTTGAGAACGACGACGGCGAACATATGCGGGGAGATTTCTCCTCTGATGTGTGTAAGCTTGATTGGGAGAGCACTGATTACTTCCTCGGATACACCGTGGAACAAATTCGCAAGCTGCAATCTATTGCACGCGAGAAATGGGGGAAACCCGACAAACTTTGATCACCGATAGAAAGGGGGAGAGATGTGTGGATTGTTAGAATGGGTAGAGTTTCGGGTGACAGACTTCATCAAGCACTGGATTTGGCCAGCGCATTATCTGAAGAACCTGCTGTTCAACAGATTTGACCTGGTGAGGCTTCCTGGCATCAAGAAGTATGAGTATTCTGATGTCGTTGAGCGGATGTTCCTTGCCAACATGGTACTTGTTAAGGACTTCATCGAAAAGGAGAAGCCCGAAAAGTATGTGGTTTGGTATGACCCGAACGATGAGATTGGTGGTCCGAGATGGCATACCGATGAACACCTGATGTATGCACAAGCCTCAGAATACGAAGGCAAGTACATCATGGACATTATCAAGGAGGTCTATGAGTGGTACACTGTGCATTATCCGACCATGATGAATCGCAGCAAAGTGCTGCTAGCCCAGTGGTATGAGCATCGAGACGGCTTTCCGCATGTTTCCCAAACCTATTTGGAAGAACACGACAAGCTGGAAAGACAGATTTTCGAGGAAAAGCAGAAGTATCTTCATCTGTGTGTGGAACTTCGGCCTTACCTCTGGACTTGAAGAAAAGTACATAACCAACTATCAGTTAACAAGTTAGGAGAATAGAAAATGGATCACAGAGGCACTATTAAGGGCGGTTGCTTGTTTTTTCTTAGGGGACCGCTGTCGCAGTGGCACAAGGCATCGATGACCGATGCAGACGGGATCACCTACAACTGCTGTGAGCAGTACATGATGTACAAAAAAGCTATGTTGTTCGGTGATACCGAGACGGCAATCAAGATTTTGGATGCCAAGAATTCTCGAGATCAGAAGGCACTCGGGAGAAAGGTTCGAGGGTTTGATAGCGCGATCTGGGATAAGCATAAAAACCAGATCGTGTTCGCCGGGAATCTTCTCAAGTTCAGGCAGAACCGGGAACTTCGTGAGTTGCTGGAAGAAACCAAGGATTTGGAAATCGTCGAAGCGAATGGCGAGGACAGGATTTGGGGTATCGGTATGTATGAGGACGACCCTGAAATTCTGGACAGATCCAAGTGGGGTGAGAACTGCTTGGGTAAAGCCATTATGAGGGTCCGTGAAAAGCTTTTTAAGGAGGCATGAGAGATGACCAACGAAACGAGCATTGGTGTTATCGTCGCGCGTTTTCAGGTTGCCGAGTTGACCGAGGGTCACAAGGAGATACTGAACTATGTGCTGGCAAAGAAACACAACCAGAATGTCATCTTCCTCGGTGTCGCTCCGACGCGCGCAACCAAGAACAATCCTCTGGATTTCGATTCCAGACGGAGGATGATCGAGGAAGCGTTCCCCGGTCAGTTCACGATCCTCTACCAGAAGGATACTCCGAGTGACAAAGTTTGGTCGGAGAGCCTCGACCAGAAGATTGCGGATATCGCAGGCACGCGTGATGTAGTCCTGTACGGCAGTCGTGACAGCTTTGGTGACCATTACTTTGGGAAGTACCGATTCGAAGAGTATCACCAGAAGATTTACTGCAGCGGCACCGAACAGAGATTGCTTGCCGGTAAACAGGTCAAGTCTTCGAGGGACTGGCGCTTCGGGTGTCTCTACGCCACCCAGAACAGGTATCCCACTGCATACCCGACCGTTGATTGCGCGATTTTTGATAGGGGAGAGTCCGGTGAGTTGGATTACATCTTCTTGGCAAAGAAAGCGCACATGGACAAACTGATGTTTGTCGGAGGTTTTGTTGATCCGTCGGATAAATCCATGGAAGCTGCTGCAAAGCGGGAAATCATGGAAGAAACGGGGCTCGAAGTCAACACTCTCGGGTATATCGGATCTACGAAGATCGACGACTGGCGCTACCGGTCGGAAGAAGACGGGATCATTACCTCCTTCTTCGCATTCGTTCGCACTTTCGGTACGGCAAAAGCGCAGGATGACATTGTCGAGATTCAGCGGCGCCGTGTGCAGGATCTGGCGTATTCGGAGATAGTTCCGGAGCATCATGTTTTGCTGACGATGCTGAAGGAGTGGATTAAACAGCTGGGGAATTGAGATGACCATCAATCAGCTTCTTTCTGGAAGACCTACGGAAACCGTTAAAGGTCCCGTTGCTAACCCGGTGATCACCTGGCATTGCAGTCTAGATAGAGTGCAGAAGACCGAAATAAAGAAGGGTAAAAAATACACAGTCCTTTATTTTCGGCGTCCTTGGGATCCCTGGGTTCTGGTGGAACAGGGGTTAGTCTGGAATGTTACAGCAGACCCTTATATTGGCAGAGCTCCTGCGGATGATATACCGGGGGGAGCGTTAGCCACTCCCCGTTTCTACTTTGACGGTCATAAGGATCCCGATGAAAAGTTCGTGCTCTGCGTAGTAGAAGACCAGCTCTTTCAGCGGTCTATGTCTCGGCAATTTTTTTGAACACCTTATGGAAATGTGTCCGTATGGAGTCGAAAAGGCACCCGGTAGTTGCCCGCGCTGTGGCTGTACTGACTTCGAGGAGGGGTGGGTGACCGAGCGCGATGGTAGAGATGTAAGTGTTTATTGCAAAAGATGTGGTGAGACCATCGATGCATACTGGTGTGGTAGTGGAGGAGGTCAACAATGAACGTTACTGTCGATTCGCTGCGTTTTAACGAAGCAGGTTGCCTGCAGGTAAAGAAGAGTGGAGAATGGCGTACGCAAATATGCATGTACGCTTCCAGCCACAACGCGTATCTGTATTGCGGACTTCAGTGTCCTCTTTGTCATCAAGACTTTGATGGCTGTGTAATCCTTTGTCAGGACAGACTCCTTTTGCCCAGACATACGGAAGAGGAGACGGGTAAGTGAAAGTTGATCAACTGCTTTCAGCGGATGTTGTTGCTAAGCCTCCTGTCGTTCCAATCATCACCTGGAAGTGCGCAGTAGATACGGTAAAGAAGACAGTCGTAACTCCGGTTGGAAGTTACGTAGTTATTTATCGCGACTCGCAGGATTCTAAAACTCGCGTAACTCAAGGTGTATACTGGAATCATCGAGGCGACCCCTATATCGGAAAAGATGACGAGGAGGGAGAGGGTTTTTCATTTGATCGCTTTTATTTTGACGGTTATGAAGATCCCGATAAGAAAATCGTACTCTGTGTAGTTGATGAGGATATCTTTGAAAGGTTCATAGTGCAACCAAAGGTGCAGTTGCAACTTATGCGTATGTGTTAACAAGTTAGGAGAAATAATCATGGAAAACTTCAACATTTGCCTTGCTACTGACAGCTACAAGCTTTGGCACTGGAAAGGGTATCTGCCGAACACCGAGAACAACTACGGATACCTGGAGGCGCGAAACGGTGCCAAATTCAACAAGACTGTTGTCTTCGGGTTGCAATATATCTTGAAGAAATATTTGGTCGGGCAGGTGGTCACTCGTGAAAAGATCGAAGAAGCAGCAGCCGCACTGAAAGGCCACTTCGGTTCCGAGGATTATTTCAACCGTGAAGGTTGGGAGCACATCCTTAAGAACTACGGCGGACGTCTGCCGATTCGCATCAAGGCAGCTCCGGAAGGGACTCCGGTCGATGTCAGCAATGTGCTGTTGACGGCAGAGCTCACGGTCAACGATCCGAAACTCAGCTGGCTTCCCAACTTCCTGGAGAGCATGTTGCTCCATGTTTGGTATCCGATGACGGTTGCCACGCTCGCGTATGAGCTGAAGATCATGATTAGGGATTACATGAAGCAGACCTGTGATACCCTCGATTCCCTGCCGTTCAAGATGCAGGATTTTGGGTTCCGTGGTGTCAGCTCGTACGAAAGTGCCCAGATCGGCGGTGCTGCCTATATGACGTCGTTCATGGGCAGCGACAATGTTCCGGCTCTGGAGATTCCACGCAAGTACTACGGCTTCAACGGGATAGCTGCTTATTCGGTGGCGGCTACCGAACACAGCATCATGACTGCTCGTGGTGAAGAAGGTGAATGGGAAGTGTTTGAGCATGTGCTGAAGGCTACGCCCAAAGGTATCTTGAGTGTGGTCATCGACAGCTACGATTTCGAGCGCTTCATCGAAACCTGCGGCACCAAGTACCGTGATCAGATCCTTGCCCGGGACGGAGTTGTTGTCTTCCGTCCCGATAGCGGCGATCCGGTTACCACTACGATCCGCTGCCTGAACCTGTTGGAGAAGCACTTTGGTTCCTACCAGAACGGTAAGAAGTATAAGGTGCTCAATGACAAGGTTCGGTTGCTCTGGGGTGATGGGATCGACTACGACGGCATCCGCAGCATTCTGTTTGCAATGCGGAATCATGGCTACAGCACTGAGTGCATGGCGTGCTTCGGCATGGGTGGCGGACTGTTGCAGAAGGTCAATCGGGATACGCAGCGTATGGCGTTCAAGTCGAGTGCTCAATTCTACGATGGCGCTTGGCACGACGTGTGGAAGAAGCCGAAGGACATGAGCAAGGCTTCGAAACGCGGGCGCTTGGCGTTGATCAAGGTTGACGGCAAGTTCCAGACCATTCGTGAGGAGGAGCTCGGTGATCGGAAGAATTATCTGGTTACTGTCTTCGAGGATGGGCGTATCACCAAGGAATACACCTGGGATGAAGTCAAGGCCAATCTCGGTTAAGCACAAGGCACCTCAATGGACGTGCCCCTATTGTCGCAAGGGGCACCTCATTGAGGTTATTTTAGACATTCGTGAGCACAAGGTACTGAAACTTAATGATAAATTGGAGATAGATCATGTCTGCGCTTCCGCACCTAGCTATGACTATGCTCATATCATTAAGTATATTTGTAATCATTGTGGTCACGGTCTGCCTGTAATTCCCGATAGCCCCTATGACATCAATAATCATAAGGCGTTAATACGATATTTGAAGGGTTTACCGGAGAATCAGAAATGAAGATTGAACTGGAATTCGATTTTGATGATCCTGTGTTTGGGGTTCTGCATGGCGGAGAACATGAACCAGAGATAGTTGAAGGTACTGTGTCATATGTCACTATAGATAAGGATGGTGTATACTACTCAGTTGCAGAAACGGGCACTGATTTTGTAACTGATTTTGCCGCAGTTGATGTCACCTCTGATTATTGTGTTGCTTTGGCACTGCAGAGCAACTACATGAAGCAGTATCGAAAAGACTCTCGAAAGTATCTGGAAGAGCAGATAGCCATTGCGGAAAGCAATTTGGAGCGTTATCAAGCTGCGCTAAGAGAGTTGGAAAAACAATGACGTCAGTCTTATATCCAGGATCGTTTGATCCATTCACGAATGGTCATCTTGACTTAGCATTGCGTGCTAGCAATTTATTTGATCGTGTGGTTATTGGTATTGGTGTCAACACCAACAAGAAACCGCTCTTTACGTTGGAAGAACGTAAGGCAATGATTGAAAGCACGTTCGCCGATAGGTTAATGCTGGGAAGATGCGTTGAGGTAACCGTCATTGAAGGATTGATGGTGGGTGCTCTTAATGAGCTAAAAGTGGATGCGGTGCTGAGGGGCTTGCGAGCGTTCTCTGATTTCGAATACGAGATGCAAATGGCAGAAATGAATAGAGATCTCTCGTTTTCCTACGAGACTATCTTCATGCTCCCACAGCTGGAGCTCTCGTTCGTGTCTTCGAGCGCTGTCAAGGAACTTGCCAGACACGGTGCAGACGTCGCTCCATATGTACCTAAAGCGGTAGCGGTCGCATTGAAGAACAAAGTCGAGCAACTGAGGAAAGGAGTAATTCCATGTTGATATTGAAAGTGTTTTTACTGTGTCTGGTGTTGCATTTCTTTGCAGACTTCACTTTGCAGGGCTGTTTGGCCAATTTGAAATGTAAAGAATGGTGGGAGAATAACTACCCACAGAAGTTGTATGCGAATGACTACATCTGCGCACTCTGCGTGCACAGCCTATACTGGACGGTCATCACGGCTGCACCTATTATCTGGCTGTGGAGAGCGCCTGTGGGTATTTTGGTGCTCTTGCTTGTTGTTCACGTGGTTATCCACGCCTGTACAGATCACGAGAAAGCCAACAGACGCTCAATCAATCTTACAGCCGACCAAACTATTCATCTTGTTCAAGTAGCTTTACTTGTGACGGTATGGGCAGCTTGGGAGATGAAATGGGGTGGCGTATGCAAACTACACTGATGACAATTCCTTTTGCGCTATCCATTATAGGGCTTGTGTGCGGGGTGATTGCGTTGCTTTATGGGATTCGTCAAAAGCAGCTCAACGATGAACTGCACCGTATAAATAAGGAGCTTGACAAAGAGCTGAAAGCTCGGTTTACAGCGGAAGAAGTTAAAGAGATAGTTCACGCTTCTCACGCGATTCTTACCGCTAAACATATATTCGGGAAGGATTAAAGCGATGGCGATGTACTTTAGCTGTGTTCTGGTCCTGGCGATAATCATACTTATAGTCATGCAGGTTTGCTATTTCCCCGAAAAGCAGATGAAGCGTGACAGGGAGTACATCGAACGACTCAAAAGAGAGCTTAAACTTCGTCGTCAGCTGGGCGATGTCCGTATGTCTGACGAGGAGATAGAGAAGCTCGTAAACAAAAAGGAGAACTGAACATGTATAACATCATTAAGTGCGTGGACTTGCCCGATTATTTGGTGTTTAAGTCCGAGTGTGATTGTTTGTCTCATGATCTTCATGTGGCACTGGAAAAGGACGATTGCGGCGGTATCAGTCTAAAGGTGTACGACGACTACTGCATCACTGATGATAGAGCTGGTGACTGCTGGTGGAGTCGTTTGTGTTACCGATTTAAACATGCAATGCGATTGCTGTTCAAAGGATATACCGACATCGAATATGAATTTGCCTTCAAGGATCAGGAACACATTAACGAGTTTGTGGAGTTTCTCAATGACAGCCTCGGAAAAATTAACGAAGGGCCCGGCGAAGGAGAAGCCGAGCCTGCAGACGATCACTCCTAATCCTGGCGAGATTGCCACCTGCGATTATTGTGGCAGGAAGATGGATGATCCCCGTGGGTGCCTGAAGGTAAAGCTCAGGTACCCCGGGACTCCTAAACCGTACTTCCTGGACGTAATCTGCTTTGGAGATCCTGGGGATATGTACGAAGGTACTCAAATGACCCATTGTCCCGACTGCGGCACGCCTAAAGGCAAATCACACCACCCGGGTTGTGATGTCGAGCGTTGTCCGAAATGCGGAGGGCAAATGCTGATGTGCGGAGGATGTGGAACCAACGGAAGTATCATCTTGGACGAGGTTAACGATGTCTAACTCGGGGCGGTATCGCGAGTTTGTAGTACCCATTGCCGATCGCAAAGCTTCGGCGTTACGTAGCGCCGCCAAACTCTTTAATAGCGGCGCTGATCATTGGTGTCAGTCCTACTGGGCTTGTATGTCCGGATGTGGAGAGTGCTTGTTTTGCTGTAATTATGGTGACGACCCTGATGCGAAGTGCAGCGCATTCGCAGATTGGTTGGCTGAGGAAGGATACGAGAGCACACGGATCGGATTCTGTCGCAAACCTTCTGTAAATATGGTAAAAGGTATTCGAAGGATGGGCGAATGAGTTTTGGGTTTATGGGATTTTTTATCCCCGAGTTGGGGGAGCTCCCGGACGCGGTCCAATTATTTAATGAGGGGGTTTCTTGCTGGTGTAGGAGCTTTCTTTGTGACTTACCTAGCTTGGGCCCGGAGCGCGAACGCTGTGATGACTGCTTATTGTGTAGTAATTATCCGCGTCAACTCTCTGAGAGAGTTGTGGGCAAGCCTTTGCAGAAAGAGCTTGCTTTTGCCCGCTATGCAGAGGAACATGGATACAAGATTACGCGGGTGCTGCGAGCACCAGGACCTTCTAATAATAAGCAGGGTAGTCACACAGTAAAGCTGAAGGACTGATGATGGAGCTTGAAAAGGAGTATCGAGGCTACACCGTTCCTGATCCTAGGCACGAGGCTAATCTGTTGGCTGCCGGGAGGAATTTTAGTGAGGACGAACCCATTTGGTGCACGGGATGGCATTGTAGATCGAACTGTGGTGAGTGCTTGCTTTACCCTGTTAACGATCCGGCGCGTTTTAATGCATTCGCGGACTGGTTGCTGAGCCATGGGATAGCGAGTAAACGACCCGGATACATTCGGGAGTTGTATAAAAACTTTAAATCAGAAGTTAGAAAGATGGGAGAATGAGTCAAAATTCAACCTGACAACATAAGAAGGTTTAAATCATGGTGTATATACCTAAAGAGTATAAAGGCTTCACCGTACCGGATCCTATGATACCTCGCGAACTTCGTAGTGAGAAGCGACTAAGGGAGTTGTTACTCGAGACTCTGGCGCAGTTTGAACTTCCCTCAGTACGCTGTGTCTACGCATCTTTCCATATGTTCTGCCGAGGCTGGGACTGCAGATCCAGTTGTTCCAAATGCCTTCTCAGCGACTCCACGGTTGATCGCGAAAAACGACGAAATGCATTAGCAGACTGGTTGATGGAGAACGGACTTTGTAGTCATAGAGAGGGGTACAAAAGGGAGATCTTCAATAACTACACTCGAGACGCAAAAAAGATGGAGGACTGAAATGGCCACATGGGGGCACGGTATAAGACTAGATCGAAGTCCCAAACAACGGATAGTTGATCAGTCTACAGGCATAACCTTCAACTTGTGGTCACCTTTGAGCGATGTACATGCTCGTATGTTTAATGAAGGTCGTGATCACTGGTGTTACGAGGCGGATCATGAGGTCTGCGACCAGGATTGTGAAATGTGTGCATTATGCAACAATTTTGGTCCGCCTAAAGCTAAACTGAGAATATATGCCAACTACTTGGCAGACTCAGGAATTGATTCAACTCGAGAAGGTTTTCGTAGATCCGCAAGTGAGAACACTAAAGCAATATCAAGAAGAATGGAGGACTGAGTGCGTGTATTCATAGAATTGATAAGCCTTGCAATTTTGACAGTCGCATGCATCTACGTCGAGCATGTATTGTGGAAGAAAGGCGAGCACTACTATCACCAGGAGTATTTAGCTCATGCATGGTTGTGGGCACTGCTCTCCTGGATATGCGGTGCATCCGGTATGTGCTGTATGTTTTTTCTGTGTGTGAAGATTTTGGAGGTGGCAGGTGTTAGATGAACCTACTGAAGAGTCTCGTGTCTTTATGATGTTAAAGTTGCATTGTGCTAATGCAATTATGGAGACTGCGTTGCACGCCATTTTATCCGTTACGGACTCTACGGCTGTAGACCTTGCTGTGGTTCGTAATATATGTGCGCAAGCACTAGAGGCTGCAAAACATGCAGTAGAAGGAAAACATGACTGAAGAAGAACGTAAGTATTTTGCCGAACATGATTGGGTAACCACCCGTGGTTACTATAAGCTGACTGAAGAAGATGCGCGTAAAGAGCTTGATCACAAGCTTTACGCGATTGACTTCGATGGTACTATCGTAGTCCATGATTTCCCCAGAATCGGTGAACCAAATGAAGAAGCGATTAAATTCATTTGGGATTTACAGGAGCGTGGCGATAAGTGGATCCTGCTTACCATGAGAGAAGGAGCGTATCTCGACGCTGCTGTGGATTTTTGTAAAGAACACGGGTTGTTCCCCTGTGCAGTGAATGACAATGCCGACTACATGCAGGTGCTGTTTCAAAACAATCCGCGAAAAATTTATGCGGATGTTTATATCGATGATCACAATGCAGGAGGACTGAGATGGGAGAATTGATTTATACCGTTGAGTTTGAGTCGTATGATGGAGGTAGCCTCCAAGGAATTTATCATACGAGAGAGGACGCACGCGAGAGGCTTAAAAGACTAGAAGCTCGTTGGAAGGGCTGGTACAGGTTTAAGTCTCCAGATGTGCTCGCTGAGTGTGACACAAATGGAAATTTTTCCGGGGATGGGCGGTATCTCATTTATGAGCGCAAATTCGGTGATGTCGAAAAGTAACAGTAGCTTTAAGTAAAGGAGGTAAAAATGAAGGTAAATGACCTGATTGAGAGCTGCTACGAGCCGATTCTCCACGGCAAGGAGTTCCACTGCGAGGATCAGTGTCCATTGTGTGGTAGTAGGGATATCGACGAGGCGGATGACTTCGAACTGATGGAAAGCAGTGGTCACGATAAAAATGGTTGTTTCAAAAACACTATCAACTATCGAAAGCACTGTAACAACTGTGACGCGGAGTTCGATCAGCAATACGAGCTTGGTCCCTACGTGTGCACCGGGTGGGTATAAAAGGACGAGTAGGAGTGAGAACTGTACCGTCCTATTCCAGTGAACAAATTCCTGTACCTGTTAGGGAGTGGCGCTATGAGGGTCAGGAATGCTTGGATCTGACTTTCGAGTTCCCTCGAAATGTCCCTGTACAATATGAGGGTAGAAATGGTTACGCGAAATGTGTAGGCATTGGTATAGGTGCTTATCGTGGAGCGCGTCCGCGTGTTGCTATCGTTCCTATTAACTCCAAAAAGCATTTCGGCAGCTGTCGAATAGAGATGGACCCAGCTACGATAGACGCGTTGATCGAATGTCTTAACAGATGTAAAGCATTTATGCGCAATTCCCAGGCATACGCTACTAACGTAACCAGGATGGAAGACGATGGACACCGGTGACTTCGTATATTTTGTTCACAGATATCCGGATTTTGAATGAGTGTTAACCCAAGCTAAATGAAGGAGGATTTTATGGGTAAACAAGAGATGCAGCTTGTGGCTGCGACATTCGCAAGAGATGTCAAGGAGCATACCGTAGACGGCGAATGCTACAATGCGTACTCCGTTTATGTCAATTCAAGGGGTGATCGGTATTTGGAGGCGGATGATGACAGCTTCCACATGGTTTTTTCGAAACTGAATGGCTTTACTGCCAAGTGGGGCCGCACTTTTGATGATGATCCGCCCTTCAATCCGTTCGGCAATGAGATTGCCGATATCGAGATCACCCGTGCTTGCCGAGGAATTCGTGGAGTGGATGGTGTCAGACGCCCATGCAGTTTTTGCATCCCCGCCGGGACAATGATCACGTTGGCAGATGGTACTCGGAAGTGTGTGGAGGAAATAGCAGTAAATGATAGCAATTTATCACTCCATTTCCAGCCTCAGGGGAATCATTTTCGAGAGGGGCGTGTTTTGGAAACTTTCGAGCGTGAGTATAACGGTGAGCTTATTGTTATTGAGCTTGAAGATGGTAAGGTACTGAAAACCACACCGGAGCATCCGTTTTTGCTACGAGATGGTACCGAGATATTAGCTAAGGACTTGATCGGAGACGAAGATCTGGTAATCGAGGAAGATTATCAGCATTGCAAAATATGTAAAAAGCCCAAATTGCCTGGTCAATTCAAATATCGTCACCATTGCTCAGATGCTTGTAAGCATAAGAATACAGGGACATGTTTAATATGCGGTCATGCTACAGGAAGTTCTAGAGCCGTGTTCTGCCATGAATGTGTTCATGTCGGCTTCGGTAACTCAAGACATCCCTTGATGAATACCTGGAAAACGATGTTGTATAGGTGTTATAACCATTCGAGGAATAAACACGAGTTCTATGCAGACGCTGGCATTAGTGTTTGTGTTCGTTGGCGCACTTTTGAAAACTTTGTGGCCGACACGGGAGAACCTCCAGATTCCTCCTATACACTGGATCGAATCGATAACTCGAAGGGATATCAGCCGGAAAACTGTCGGTGGGCATCTCAACGCTTACAGAAGCTAAATCGCAGGTCCTGGGGAGCTAGTGGCTATCGTGGCGTCCGTAGGCAAAAGAATAAGTACATCGCGACGATTCGTGTAAATAAGAAAGCATATTATCTAGGCTCTTTCGACTCTCTTGAAGAAGCGTCGAAGGCATACAACGCGGCATTAAAACGGTTTAGTGAAACCGAGGAGCGATCGAAATGAAAATAAAAAAGATTTCCAGAGAGCAGTTTCAAGGAAAAGTCTATAATTTTCATACCGACCCGGATAACAATTATTTCGCCAACGGGGTGCTGGTTCATAATTGTTATAAATCTAATACCGGGCGTGGTAAGTACATGACGCTTGCCACTTTCACCAATATTTTTGACAAGCTCAACGCCCAACGCACTATGACTCAGATCGCTTTCGGCGTTGATGCCGAAGCCTCTGAAGAGTTGAACCCGGATATTTGGCGCATTTTTGAGTATACTAAACAAAATGGAGTCACTCCGAATGTAACTGTTGCTGATATTTCGGATGAGACCGCCAAGAAGATCGTCCGATATTGCGGTGCTACTGCTGTGTCGGCTTATCCAGCGAATAAGGATCGCTGCTATGACTCGGTTCAGAAGCTGTTGGCCGAAGCTGAGCGACAGGGACGCGTTGGGTATAAAGTCAATATCCATGCTATGGTGTCAGAAGAGACTTATGATTTTCTTTTTGAGCTGCTTAATGATGTACAACATGATGAACGGCTCGAAGGTCTCAATGCCGTGGTATTTCTGTCGTTGAAGCAAAAAGGTCGTGGCACTGCGTTCCACAAAATTGATGACGACAAGTTTAAGCGACTTGTTGACTACTGTTTCGAGCACAACGTGCGCTTCGGTATGGACTCTTGCTCTGCCAACAAATTCCTGCGGAGCATCAAAGACAGTCCGAATTTTGACGAGATGGCGATGTTTGTGGAGCCTTGTGAAAAGCTCCTTTACTCGCTGTATATCAATGTTGATGGTCGCCTCTTTCCGTGTTCGTTTATGGAACATGAGGGAGATTGGGCCGAAGGCATAAATATGCTGGAGATTCAAGACTTCTATCGAGAGGTATGGATGAATCCGATTGTCGTCAAGGATCGAGATGCATCCATAAAATGCATTGAATGTCACGGATGTAATTCCTGTGCTCATTACGATGTATAAGTAAGGATATAAAAAATGAGAATACGAGCTAGCTATGTGAGCAACAGTTCCTCCTCGTCTTTCATAGCGATTGGTCGACGGATAACATCTCCTGAGAAATTGCTGAAACAGGGCGCCACTGTTATGCTCTATGTGAAGGGTGCTGGTACTTCCGGGGATGCTGAGGACTGGTCCATGATCCTGAGCGAGGGCACGTGGAGTATTCTGAGTGACCCGGGATGTAGCTGGTTTGAAGCCAACAGACACAGAGCTAAGCTCTATCAGCTTTTTGCGTATAGCAAAGATGGTAAACTGGAGCTGACCGAAGATGTCACCGGCGAACCGATAATCTTTAACAGAGATTATTCGTCGCCAGACAATAAAGATCAGCTTTTGTCGTTTTTGGAGGATATCTATGCTTGATAAGCAGTATCTTTTGCTCGGACGTATTCCCGATGACGACGAGGAGCTGTCTGCAGCGGTTTCTGCCGGTAAGGAGATCTTCTACTTCGAGGAATTGGAGGCTGATGACGACTGGTATTATCAGGCTCGACGGATTACCCCCGAGGAATTCGATCAGTTGAATTCAAATGGTAGACTGGAGCCCTGGGATTTTATAATAGATCCGATCATAATTAAGCTCGGTAAGGAATGTACTATCCCCAAAGGCTCCTATGAGTTTAAGTATGCAACCAAGGTGGTAAGATGAAAATACGTACAAGTTATGTGTCGAACTCCAGTTCCAGCAGCTTTATCTGTTGGGGCCAGGGTGCAGAACAATATGCGGAGGGGTTTGATGACGGCGTGGCGCGCCCAGTGGAGCTCGTTGCCGTCGACGTCTGGTATTCGACTGTATTTCCACATTCCTGCTGGCATAAGGAGTTTGATCCTCAGTACATTCATGATGATGAATGGATAGAGGAGTTTCGCAAATCTCCCCACGGCTCGTTGAGTGGTAAGCTGCCGGCTTCCCTGGCAACGGCCGTATCCAAAGCGGACAACAGCTGGGATGTGAAAAAGATCTTCGTCGATTGGTTTACCCGTCAGTACAAAGACGAAAAATTCTGGGAGGTTGAATTTTCCGACCATGATTGTGAGACCCAATATCCCGAGTGGGAGATGGAAGAACGTTGTCGTGATTGGGAAGGTTCACATTTATTTGTAAACAATCACTGATTCTACAAACTCCCCTATATATGTAGGGGAGTTCTTTTTTTTGACAAGGAGGAAATATGAAAAAGCATGCATCTAAGTTCGTACTCGGCATCGGGCAACTTATCGATTGGGTTTTCACTCTGGTTCTGATCGTGCTATATCCTGTGATATTTGTACTTACGTGGGCATCGTTGTTAGTCTGGCCATCGATAGGTATATGTGAATCCGCTTTGCTTTTTAACCCGGTGCGTAAATGCTTTGTCGAGGTTCGTAGCGGAAAAAAGTATAAGGACATGGATATGCCGGAAGAGCTTTTCGCTATGGTGCTCTCATCGATTATACTCAGTCTATTTATATTTGGTATCGGGCTGGCCATCTATTATTGGATCTTGCCGAACTGGATATGGGTGCTTATTGGTGCTGCCGTCATAGCTATCATCGGGTTTATGATTAAATGCTGGGCGGAATTTCACAAGGAGTCCACCGGATATTACGAGGATGACGACGAAAACTATTCTACGGGGGGTTGCCACTGCTGTGGCGGCTGTCAACATTGCAGCGGAGGGAAAGAGAATTAATGAGCGCTGATGTATTCAATTTCAGAGGAGGCGTACTGCCCAGCAACGTTCTCCCTCATATGACCAGGATAGTCCGAGACTTTAACGACG
>Ga0310690_10005927_pt1 | contig 16318 bp, 8 predicted proteins | sample AusTroGonzalo_MG_2_FD_207661 | JGI IMG/M metagenome (GOLD analysis project Ga0310690, IMG submission 207661) | Bovine rumen microbial communities from tropical cattle in Woodstock, Queensland, Australia - Gonzalo_04 (v2) (version 2) | ecosystem: Host-associated > Mammals > Digestive system >... | reverse complement strand
TATTGAAATCCTCATCCATGGGTATGCCGTCCACCACGAAGAGCGGATTGCCGGTCGCATCCTCGTTGATGCTGGTGGCCCCACGCACTTTGATGCTCACGTTCGAGCCGGGCGCACCGCTGGTGCTGGTGACCTCGACACCGGCCAGTTCGCCCTGTAGTGCAGAAGCGATGTTAGGCACGGGACGCTCGCTCAGGTCGTCGCCCTTGATCTGTGCCACTGCGTTAGTTACATCACCTTTCTTAACCGAACCGTAACCGATAGCCACGACTTCGTTAAGCATGCTGACATCTTCCGCCAGGCGCACATCCACGCGAGAACCTTTGACCGTTACGACTTGCGAGCGATAGCCCACATAACTGATTTCCAGTTCGGTGATGGGCTCTGTAGTGCTGAGCTCGAACTGTCCGTCCAGGTCGGTGATGGTACCCATATTCGTACCCACAGCAAGCACAGAGGCACCGATGAGCGGCTCACCGTCCACGCTCTTTACTGTACCGACAATGGTCTGCGCCTGCAAAGATAAATGACAAAGCAAAACTGTCAAAAAAATCAAAAATCTTTTCATAGCTCTTCACGTATTGTCAGTTTGTTCCAGTTCGCTGCTGCTTGGTACGCATCCACAGCACCTTTCGGCACATAGATCACGGGCACTTCGTCTAATCCCTCCGGACGGTAGTATAGTGCACCGCCGAGTGCGGGTGGTGTGGCACCTGCCATGTGGTAGGCCAGGATATGCGAATAGGTTGTCGCATCATGTCCGCCGAACACATCCGCGCCTATCGTTTGCACGCTGGCGGGGATAGTGATATCCAGGAGTTTGTCGCTGTTGCAGTCGTAGAACGCCATGTCCCCTATGGAGGTCAGTCCTTCGTTCATGTCCACCTTCTGCAGGCGCTTGCAGCCGTAGAACGCCTTGTTGCCTATCGTCTGCACGGTAGCCGGGATAGATACGGAGTCCAGTGCCTGGCATTGCCCGAAGCACACGGTGGGAATAGCCTTCACGCCGGAGGGGATGTTCATATCCTTGAGCGTGGTGCAGATAGCGAACGCTCCTTCGCCTATCGTGGTTATGGACTCCGGCAGCACCGCTTTCACCAGCGCGCGGCATCCCATCAGCGCCTCGTTGCCGATGGCTGTCACACGCAGCGTAGCACCGTTATAGGTGACCGAAGCAGGGATGACCAGTGTATCCACATAGGTGGTCACACTCACCGTAGCCGAGCTGCTGCTCGCCCAGTGGCGCGGATTACTGCCATCGAAGGTGAGCGTGGCCGTGCCGTCACCGTTGTCCAGGAAGTACAACGTTTGCGGACCGTTAGGTTGGTCGACCTCTATGGTGAACTGCCGGCGCGAACTCGTCCAGTAGTTGGGGTCGCCCTGCCGCAAACCGTTATCCTCACATCCGGACAAGCCGAATGCGAGGATAAGGATGGACGATAGGAAAAGAGCGTTTCTTTTCATTGTTTTGTTGGGTTGGACTGCTTATGGGCAGTCATGTTAGGTATTACAATTTGCGTCCTGTCAGGTCGTAGCGCACGCCATCGCGGATGATAACGATCATGCCGTTCTCAACCACCTTCATTGCCTTTTTGCTGACGCTGATCTCGTCAATAGCCGTAGGATGAGTTGCCTCGTAGGTTACCACGATGGTAGCGATGAGTTGGGTGTGCATAGCACTCTCGCCACCTTGAGCAAACTTAAAGGTGATTTTATCACTTGCTGCGATTGCACCGGTGCTGCAAGCAACTGCGTCTGATGAACTGGCGGGGAAGATTACGTCCTTGCCTGCCCACTCAACTACTGCTGCATCATCCACGGTCAGGGCAACTACTTTCACAGCCTTTGTAGCATCGGTGTTGTTGGTCTTACCGGTGATGGTAACATTTGTTACCTTATATCCCTCGTGTACGTATAGCGTCAGCGTGCTGTCGCGTTGATTGGTGCGTAGCTTAAGCGTGTTCGCATCAGAAGCACCTGCTACTGAACTTGCTGCATCTTCTTCACCGATCGTTACCGATTGGTAAGCGTAAGCGTGGTTCTTGAGATCATTGTCCGAACCAACGAGGTACGGGATCAGGGTCTCGGGGGAGGTAGCTGCGGGAGCTATGTTCAGATAATATGCTGTAGTGGTGGCTTTCTCATTGTAGCCGCTCTTGGTGGCTTTAACAATCAATTTGTCGTTGGAGTCACCTGTTCCCAGTACAAAGAACGGCTCGCCGGCAACACATGCCGTATATTCCTCAGCACCTTTGAGGCGATACTGCAGCGTTGCGCCTTCGGTCTCGCAGGTAGCCGAGAACTCGTATTTGCCTTCCGCATAGTTATAGCCCTTGAAGGTGATAACCGGAGCAGCGCAGGTGGGTTTAACCACTGTTATCTCGCAGTCAAACGTTGTGGCAGCGATGCTATAGTCAGCGGTGTTGATCAGAGTGACCGTAGCGCGAACGGTAGCGGTATCAACAGCAGCAGTATTGATGGCTTTGATACCGGCTGCGGCATCCAGAGTAATCATATTGTTCTCATCTTTAACGATCGAATAGGCTACCGAGTAATCAGTGCCAAGTACAGCACTACCGCCACTAACGGTGAAAACAGGTAACTTAGCGCTTGCATCCTCACCTTTGATAAACGCTGCATCCGACCATGAAGCACTGAGCGGAGTCTTGCCACCGGTGGAGTATACATATACAACTTTCGTGATAGTGATACCTTGGCGAGCCTCGATATAATAGGTGGTCGAAGCTGTGAGATTAGCCGAGAAATGGTCTTTATCGGCATCGCTACCATTCAAATCTTTGGATACAGCGATTATGTCACCACCAACTGTCGGATCAGAGCTGATAGCGGATTGCGCTATTGCGATTAAAGCATAGCGGGCATTGGACGAGCCATTGGCTTTTGCGTAAACGGTGATGGTGCCACTATATGCAGGAGTATATGCGATATAACGCGTTCCATTACCTGTGTTGCCATTTATTTTGAAACCATTTTTGGTAATAGTTTCATTGTTACTTCCGCCTTTGATGATTAAGCCTGAGTAGTCGACATTGTCGGGATTCGTTACGTTGTTAGGCGAATCGTACTCTGCAAAATCCCAGGTCTCGGTAGCTACACCATCGGTAACTACAACATTGTGATTTGCCCACATGGTTGTTGCAACAAGCATTGCTGCTGCGATTGTAAAAATCTTTTTCATGATGCAAAAATATTAATTTTTAATTTTTAATTCTTAATTTATAACTGCTTATGGTTTCACCACCTTAACGGAATAGAGGATCTTGCCGTAGTCCATCAGGAACGCCTGATCGCCAGCACGGGTAACGGTGTAGGTGAACTGCTGCATGGGGAAGGTGCGGTGCTTGTTGCCATACACAAAATCTTCGGATGGTATATCCTCCTTGCTTTGCAGGGTCACGCATGTGGATTTGCTGAAGAGCTTGGGCTCGACATTAGCGCAGATGGTGATGATGTCGCCTGCCTCCAGGCCGGCAAGCAGGAACATGTTGTCCTCATCATTGCGGACGAAGCGTAGGCCGAGGTTGAAGACGTTCTTGTCGGGAGCGTAGGTCTTATGGAGTGCTATCTCCTTGTTAGGCCAGAAGCAGACGTTAGCCGGCACGTCGATGGCTGTGAGGCGGTAGAACTGCTTGCCGCCGTCCTTGGTGGAGTGCTTGGGTGCATCGGCGGTGAATTGCTCCTTGTTGAACGATTGAACACCTTTTTCCTCCAGCGTGCTGATGGCTGTACGGAAGAAACTGATGTCGGCCTTGACTGTTTGTGCTTGAATGGTTGTTGCTGCGATGATGGCGGCAAAGAGAATTGAGATTTTTTTCATGATAATACGATTTATAGCATTCTTATCCATTGTCACTTTCCGAATGACGATGCAAAGTTACTACATTTTTTCGTATATATATGTACATATTTATTCAAAAATGTGTATTTTTGTACGTTTTTACTTGTTTAATTGTTGCACTACCCACAGGTGCCGCTGCTCGCGGTGTTCGGGGTACTGCCAATGCGCACAATCCAGAGGAAGGAACAACTCTTTCTGAGAAGGGATGACGTTATACGCGGCATAGGTGCTGGTAGGGCAACAGGTGCGGTCGTTATAGCCGATAAACATCTTGACCGGGCAGTGCAGTCGTCGCGCAAAGTTGACCACATCGTAGTAGGCGCTGACTTGGGCTTTCCGGTCGCGTGCCACTTCCGTCGGTTCACGCAAGATGCGCGGCCAGCCGCCCACACGGCCGTGGTAGTAGCCAGCTATCTCGCACAGGGCAGGATAGGCGGCGCTCAGACATCTGACGCGCGGATCAAGCGCTGCATGGATGATAGACAGCGCACCGCCCTGACTGCCGCCGGTGACGGCAATGCGTGTTGTGTCGATAAACGGTAAGGAGCATAGGAAATCCGCCGCTTTGACCGTGCCGGCATAGATTTTCTTGTAATAGTATTTGTCCCTGTCATCGTTGTAGATGGTCCAGTATTCGCTCAATCCGTTGGCTTTGAGGTCGCGGTAAAAATCATCGTCCCTATTGACAGGAATACCGTTTACTCCCATCTCCAGCACCGCACATCCGTGCTGCGTCAGCACCCCCTGTATGCCCCGATGGGGTTTGACACCTGCTCCCGGCCATTCAATCACTACCGGCATCCTGTCAGAATATTGCCCGCTGATAGCTGACTGCTTAGGCACGCTCAGCATCCCGTAGAGATAACACCCGGGCTTATGGTTCTGGAAGCAGACCTCATACACATCACATTCCGCGGTGCAAAGTTCCGGTTGTAGCGTCATCATCGGCTGTAGCGGTACACGACGGACATCCGCCACGGCTTTAGCCCAGAACGCATCAAAATCGTCGGGATTGGGTACGGTGGGTGCAATCCTGTCGGGCGAAATGGCCAGATTGATGTAGTTGGTGTATTCCTTACCCTCGTAGCTTACCTTAGCCGTAAGCGTCTTGAATCCTGGCTCATGCTGGCCTTTCAGCGTGAGGACAAGCTCTCCATTCTTGCCGGTGTTGACCGTCCATGACTTCTCGGCTTCCCGCAACTCCGGTCCCCACTCGCAGCGCACATCCATATCCGGGATGGCGCAATAGTGGCGACGGACACTAAGCGTCACCTGCACCTGCTCATCAGGCGCATATACCCAGTTGTCGTGGTCGGGCTCAAGAACAATGGTAATATAATCGCGCGTGTTGCGCAGTTGTCCCATACATGGCAGCACCATAAGGCACATTGCACCACAAAGAATCCAAAGAAGTCTCTTATTCATAAAGGATGAAAATTTTGGTGCAAAGATAGTGAAAAATGTTCACACATTTTGTCCCTTTTGGTACTTTTTAGGGGTAATTCCGTACATCTGCTTGAATAGTTTGATGAAATAGTGCGCATCATCGATGCCAACCTGATAGCTGACCTCGGCGACGGTCAGCTTGTCGTTGGCAAGCAGTTCAGCAGCCTTCTGCATACGGATGGAGCGGATGTAATCCGCAGGAGTGAGTCCTGTAAGATTTTTTACGCGCTTGAAGAACAGGGTGCGCCCCATGCCTAACTTCTCGCTCAGGTAGTCCACCGACAGTTGCGGATCGGTCAGATGGCCGCTGGTGAGGTTCTCCAAATCCTTCAGGAACTTGCTGTCGCGCTGCTCGACCACTATCTCTGGAAGCGCTTGTTTTTTATCGACCACTTCGCCTGCAAAGGACTGCTTGAGTTGTGCGTGGCGCTGCAGTAGCGACTGGCAGGTGGTGATCAGTACATTCGTGTCAAAGGGCTTGGTGAGGTAGGCATCGGCGCCAAGCTTCATGGCGCGGACACGCTTCTCGTTGGTAGTGAGGGCTGACAGCAGGATTACCGGCAGCGAGCGTGTAGTTTCGTTAGCGCGAATATGGTTGAGCAGCTCGTAACCGTCCAAGACGGACATCATCACATCCGACACGACCAGGTCGGGCTTGTGCTGCTCGATACGTTTGATTGCATCCACACCATCGTCGGAGGTCTCGACATGGAAATATTGGCTGAGCAGCGATCGCATGTAGTTGCGCAACAGTTCGTCATCCTCAACGATGAGCACGCAACGGTCGTTGAGCGGATGGGAGGCTGTGGCGAGGGCATCGGCAGGCTGTGCGTTCTGCACGGCGGGCATGGCGATAGCCTCACGGTCGGCTTGCTGCTTGGCGGTCATGAACTCGTCGGGCGCGTAGTCCGATTCGCCGGCAGGCAGGGTAACCGTGAATATGGAGCCGGAAGGCTCAGCAGGCGAATAGGCGATGGTGCCGTGGTGCAGTTCGACCAGCGTCCGCGTAAAATGCAGACCTATTCCGGCACTGTTGGCGGATGAGAAAGAGGTGTGCAGATAACTGTCGAACAGATGTTCGCGCCGCTCGGGTGTGACGCCTATACCGTCATCTGCAACGGTGAACACCATTTGGCCGTTCTCGACAGCCACGCGGATGGTAATATGTCCGCCCTGCGGTGTATATTTGATGGCATTGGAGAAAAGGTTGTATGCCACCATCTCCAGCACCCACCTGTCGGCCGGCATGGTGTAGGAGCGGTGCGTCATCTTGAAGTCCAGGGCTACATGTTTCCGCTCCGCCCACAAGTAGAAATTGAGGTATATATCGCGCAAGAACCCGACTACTTCCGTTTGCTCCAGATGCAACTGTAGCGTACCTTGCTGCGCCATGCGGTAGGACATGAGCTGGTTGATGAGCCGCATCATCCGTTCGGTGGATGCCTGCATGGATGCTACCGGCTGACGCATGTCGGGCGGGATGTTCTTGAGCGACGCTATGCGATCAATAGCCGAACGGATGATGGTGAGCGGAGTGCGGAACTCGTGGCTGATGTTCGTGAAGAACAGCATCTTGTATTCCGTCAGTTGCTGCTCAAGCTTGAGCTTGTTGTGCAGCGCCTCGGTATGCTTCCGTTGGTACACGATAGCCCACGTGAATGCGGCTGTGGCTATACAGTACAGCAGGATTGCCCACCACGTAGCCCACCAGGGGCGAAGGATGTCGATAATTAGGGCACACTCTTCGCCAGCATTGCTGCTATTGAATGCGCGGACACGGAACACGTAGTGTCCGGGATGTAGATTGCGGAATTGGGCAAAACTATACGCCTGCATATCCGACCATTCCGAATCATATCCGTCCAACATATATGAGTAGATGGAACCTACTGAAGTGTGGTAATCGAAGGCCGAGAAGCGGAAGGTAAGGGTGTTCTCGTTATGGCGCAAGGTGATGTGATGCTGGTTGAAGATTGCTTCTTCGGTTGGATGGAGTTTGTTCCACGGGTCGTTATTTACCAGCAGTTCGGTCAGGTGGGGTTGTGGTATCTCGGACACGACAGTCTGGCCGGGGGTATAGACGGATATACCTTCGTCTGTGCCAAACAGCAACCGTCCGTCGGGAAGACGGAAAGCGGTATGGTCGCTGTAGATGTTGTGCAGGATGTTGTAACCGTCATAAATATACGTCATTTCGCCGCTGTCGGACGCATAGCATGTTATACCGCGGTTAGTAGCCATCCATACCGTACCATTCAGGTCAGTAATCAAGGCGTGCACATAGTCGGAAATCAGTCCGGCGGCAGCGGTAACGTGGCTCAGAATAGTATCGCCCTTTAGGCAATAGACGCCGTCACCCAAGGTGGATACCCACATGTTGCCCTGCTCGTCTTCGCACAAATCGCTGATGTCGCTGTAGTTGGTCTGTTCGCCGGAAAGCGGCAGGCTGTAGGCTGACGGATTACCCATCAATCGGTCGGGATCAAAGATGTACAATCCGTTCCTGCTACCTGCCCACATGCGTCCGTGCCGATCCTGCCTGAGCACGCGAAACCCTTTGGCTTCAGGGAAGAAGTGCATAAAGCCGTTATCCGATTTCAGATCCAGAGTAGCCGTGTAATTGGCAATCCACAGTCGTCCGTCGGTATCCTCGTAGAGGTCAATCACATTGTTGGAGGCGATGCTATGCGGATCATCGGGGTCATTGGTGTATCGCTCGTCACGGTTGTTGCGCAGACCTAATTGCCGCGTGCCGACCCACAGCACCGAATCGCGGGTGCGCAGCACGGTATGTACATCGTGACCATCCATCGGGACATAGGCGTGCATCTGCAAGGTAGCCGTGTCCAGCCACAGCACATTGCCTACTGTGTTGCACACCAACAGCCCGTTATCCAACTTACATAACGCCGCCACGCGGTTAGCGCGGAACACGGGCGCGTCAGGAAAGAGCAGCAACTGTTGGGCGTTCTGCCGGGGAGTGGCTATCACATCCACGCCGTGTGCATCGTTGCAGGTGAATACGTTACCATTGTCATCCATAATCATGGCGATGACGAAATCCGTAGCGATGATGCCGCTCTGGGCAGTGATACGCTTGACCTCGGACGTGAAGTGGTCATATACGGTCAGTCCGCAGCCGTTGGTGCTGACCCATGTGTAGTGACCGTCAAGTGAGGTGCAGACAACGTACTTGCGGCTGTCAACCAGCGGCACCAACTCAGGATTGAACACCTGAAGTAGTACCTGCTTGCCCGATTCGCGCTCAAACCAAATCAGTCGTCCCGTTCTGTCAATCACGCAAGGGTTCTGCCGGTTGTCAAAGATAATATTGTTCCACCCGTCATTGCCCAACAGACGAAGCGCCATGCGATACCCTCGGCTATCGCGCTCGGGATGAGGCACATCGCCGCTGTTGTAGAAATCGCATGTCAGCTGTCCGTCGGCATAGCGGTAAGCGACAGCCGCTCCGCCGTCATCCCACAGCCACAGGACAGAGTCAACCTCGGCATAGTATCGGAACTGGGGAGACTTACCCATGAAAGACATATCTATCCACCGGCAACGATCCACATCGTAGAGCGAATACAGATCACCCTGTTGGCGCACCAGGAGCAGACCGGATTGGAGGCTCTTGAGCGCATTGATATGATTGGAAAAAAGCAAGGCGTTGTCAGAGTCATGACGGAAACGCGTATAGAAATACCCATCGTAGCGGTACAGCCCGTTGGGTGTGCCGAGCCAAAGGAAACCCTGTTTGTCGAGGGCCAGGCTGCGAACGTTATTATCCGGCAGGCCTATATCGGAATTGATGCGACGCGAATAGAACTCACCACACAACGCCGGAAGCGCACATAATAGGAAAAGGTATAAAATTGTACGTTTCATGGTATACTTGCATTTCGGATTCGACCACAAAGGTACGAAAAATATTCTGAAGATGCAAGAAAAATGTGTAAAATTGTTCAGAAATCTTACCTTTTGCCCCAAAATAGTCAAAAATGATGTATCATTCACTATTTTGATGATCTGGTTGTTAAAACTGTCAAGGTTTAGTAACTAATCATCCCAAGAGGGTGTGTCAACATTAAATTGACACACCCTCTTGGTAGTTTGTAAGGAATTCAATTCCTATTAATTGAAATTCCCTTCGGCGTCGAAGTGTTCGTTCAGATTTACAACGACGTTCCTTGTTCCGGACGCACCACATATAGTGTTGATAGAATTGACCATCATGGTTTCGGAAACAGGGCTTATATAACTCTTTCTCATGATCTTCGCTTTTAATTGATTAAACCATTGCATAATTCTATCATTTTACTATTTGTCCTTGTACGTTGTACTTCACGCCATCGCGGATGATGATGAGCTGTCCGTTTTCAATCGTCTTCATGCATATCGCTGCCGGCTGATTGCTGATAGCATCTACATCCGTGGGCACTTTGTTCGGACCGATCTGCATGCGGAGTCTTGCTGGAGCACCTGAGCCACCTGCATCATATGTGAGGTATGCCTTGTTGGCAGGGATATATGCTCCTTGGTATTGCCGGAACTCGCCGGCTGTGCTGTACAGGCCATAGGTGGTCGTAGTGTTCGGGTTGGCAGTGCGCGCTGTGGTGCCGGTCAGGCAGCTTGTCATCGATGCTGCACCGGTCGTGGCGGTAAGATTATACGTACCATCTGTGCCTGCCAGCACAACGCCGGTGTTGGCTTTAATCTTGCCACCCTCAATCTCGGTCAGGACAAGCACCTTATCTCCACTTCCATCCTGAACTTCGGAGCCCACATATGCCGTCAGTCCGTCAGCAATAGTCACATCCTCCGGTGCGCAGAACGATGCCCAACCGCTGGAGATGGTGATAGGGTAGTTATTTGCTACTGGCTTGGTTTGCAGATCAGTACGAGTTACTTTGATGCTGATGATGGTATTAATTGGCGCATCGCTATCTGCAGCTTCAAACTTCCATGCCATCTTACCAGCTGTGGTCACTGTATAGGTATATACATTGATGTCTTGGGTTCGATTATTTTTGTTTCCATATGCAAAAGTATATGTTGCTGCTTCCGAACTACCAATACCGATTGAGGCACTCCATTCGGTCGGTGCATTGATACTTTTTATTACCACTACATCACCAACAGCAAGATTAGTGATACCTATTTTATTAGGAGTTGCATTGTTATATCCACGAACTGGGAGAATACCGATTCGGAATGCATCAGATGCATATTTATTAGAGAACTGCCATCCTGAATTAGGAGCCACACTGACATCACTGTGCATGGTCAAACCATCAATAGCAGGCGTGTAGAATGTAGTGTTGCTTGTTGCTCCGTTCTCTTTAAAGCGAACACTATTGTCGGTAAAAGATGAAATGGTATTGGAGGTGCCTTCTGTCGCAATACCGGCACGAGCTTGTGCGTAGAAATCCAAATCAACCTTTACGGTTTCTACCGGTTCTTGTACATCTATGCTATAAATGTAGTTCCCATTCTCAAACTGCAAAGCCAATTTACCAACCGTTGTTACAGTATAGGTGTAAACCTTAGCCCCTTCGTATGTCCGTTTGCTATTTCCAAAAGTAAAAGAAATGTTTTTTGTACCTGTTTTATCTTCTACACCTGTTGTTGTCGTGCCTGCGGCAAGAATAGTGGGATAGGCATAACTTACTATAGTCACCACATCGCCAACCGCTAAATCAGGAAAACCTAAATAGTTATATTTGTCTGCAGTTCCGCCAGTATTACTCCTTACCGGACATAAACCGACGCGTTCTTTGTGGTCGTTAGAATAGTTCCAATGGAGTTGCCATTCTTTGTTAGGCCATACTTCAATCCCTGAAATAGGAAAACCTGATAGATTCTTAAAGCGATAGAATGATTTATTACCATTAACATCATAACGTGCAGAAGAAGCTGCTACGTAGTCGTCCGCAGTATTCCAGCTTACTTGGTTCGTTGATGTGCCATTCCATAGAATTTTGGATGCTCGCTCAACAAAGTCTACAGATTGCGCAGATGCAAATGCGATACTCATTCCGCAGATGATAAGTGAAAAGAAAAATTGTCTCATGATATGATTGATGTTTATGTTTGCGGTTTGCCGTGAGGCATGAACGATTTATTTTCGATGCAAAGGTACAATAATTTATTTATATAAAACGTATTTTTTTGTTCAAAAAGTGGTAAAATTGTACACTCTGCCTAAGATGTCGTACATTTGCCCGTCGCGGATGATCAGGATCGTACCATTCTCTATTACCTTATTTACCTGCGCGCTCGTGTACGTATTACAGACGCCGGTAGGTACAGAGGGTTCGTGCCAGTCATCCTCCGTATTGTCGGCATCGGGCACGAACTGCGCCGCCATGAACGACCATCCGGCGGTGGACCAGGCGGCAAAAGTGCCCTTGCTCTCGGCGTGGTACTTGAGTTCCACTACGCGGTTCTGCACATTGGCGGTAAGTGTTGAATCAACCAACTCACCATTGAATGACAAGGCAACGAACCGTCCCTCGGTGGCGTTGGTGGTGTACATCAGTATATAGAACGTACCCGGGCAGGCGCTGTTCATCGCCACTACGCGGTCGTCGGTAGCGGTAACAGCAGCACCGGCTGTCAGACCGTTCAGCGAGGGCGTATAGCCGGCTGTCGCCCCTAACTGCGAGCAGTTGACGGCTGCACCGTTGCTGAAGGTCTGCGCCTTATAGGCGTTGTTCGTATTGCTGATCTTGAAGCCGTGGTTGTTGGCTGCTGTGCCGCGGAAATAAAGACCGTTATGCTCGTAGAGCGAGTCGATATTACTGCTTGCTTCCAGACCCGACAATACCCAGACGGTGCTGTCGGCTACGCGTGTTTCGGTGTCAGCCCCCGGAGTGTACCAGGGGATATGGATCTCATCGGCTTTGATATATCGGGTCATGATGCCAAGTTTAAGCAGGATAGAGTCGGCGATCTGTACCACGGCACGTGCACCGAGTTCGCTGGTGTGCGTCGTACCGCCGTTGCCGTAGAAGATGCTGGCGGCACTCTTGCTGCCGTAGCCTTCCAGCAGTTTCTTGGTCTCCTTCGTCAGGTCGATGAATGGCAAGTTGTATTGATTGGCGATATATTGCGCCCCATAAGGGAAGTCAAAATCGTGGTTCGTGCCCTCGGTGGTGTAGCCTTGCTCCTCGCTGCCGTCAATCTGCGCAAGTGTGGTCAGATGATCGCCCGACCACAGGTTACGGCATATCGACGAAGCGATGATGACCTGCGCCCCTTTGGCTTGTGCCTCGGTGATCATCTTACCCATATACACGTCATATTCCGCCGTCGTACCGTACTCCGATGCACGCCAGGTGCGGTAGCCGGCGTTGCTCTTCTGGTCGTTATGTCCCCAGCAGAGGATGACGTAGTCGCCTGCATGCAGGGAGTCAAGCACGCACTGCCAGTAACTCTTGGTACTGACTACATCGTCAAAAATCTTACGTGGAGAGGTGTAGAAGCCCTTGGCAGAGGTGCCTGTATGCGCCCAGTTCGTTACGGGCAGACTGTCCAGATACTCCTCCATGAGTTGTCCCCATCCGCGGAACTGCTCGGGGTTGCTGGCATCGTCCTCCAGATAGGTGGACATCATCGAGTCGCCGCACATGTGCAGACGTTTGCCTTGCTTCTGCTGTTGCGGCTGATCTTCACCACCGATGATGTCATCGCCACCTTCCTGTTCGGGTTTGGGCGCGTACTCTACGGAGAAGACATAGAATGCATTCTCGCAAGTCAGATATACCACGCCCGCGGTCTTGGTCTCTATCGTAAATGTGACGATATATTTGCCGCTACCCGCAGCGATTTCTGCTAACGATTTGTGTGCCACTGTGTCGCCGTTGAACCAAACAACCATCTCGCGGGCTTGCACAGCCTCCTCGGTGCTACTGTTATTGGCGCGCGCCACGATCGTCACCTTGCCGGGATAGGCGATGTTCAGCGCTATTGACCGATCGTTGGCACTACTGACTGCCATACCGGCGGTACTGATGTCGCTCACGAAAATAGGACTGGCTTGTATGGTAGCAGCGATAGTGCTGTTGACACTCTTCGCGATGATGGCGTGACTGCCTGTGTATCCGCGCAGGTACAGACCGTTCATGCAATAGAGGCTGTCGGTGATGGTGGCGTTGTGCTCCCATGAAGTGAATACCCACTTGGTGCTGTCGCTTACGACCACCTCATCGCCAAAATCTACGCCTTGCTTGGCATCTTCTACGCCCGGTATGGCATCCGACTCTTGCACGCCATAAGCGCTGAACAGCTCGAGCGCGCATACCTTATTATATAGGCGCTGACCGAACAACTCCGCCGAAGCGGCATCGAAATGCTTCATATCCTCTAGCATCGTGCCGTCCTGCATGTCGATGACGTAGAAGTTCGTCATCTCGCTTGCCAAACGGTACTGCGCCTTTTCGATCGTATTGCTGTAAAGGGAGGACTTCTTGCTTACCGTACCGCAGATGAAAGGCAGGTTTGCATAATCGCTGTTGCTCGTTATGGCTACTATTGAGTCGCGCAGGTATTTCACCACTGCTTGCAGGTTGTCGTGATACGCATTGGCGCTGGCAGTAGGGGTGCGGTCGCTCTCGCCCTGATGCCACAAGATGCAACGGATATCCGGCGTGTCGCCATTGGCGGCGATCGTAGCCAGACTCCGGCGGATGTTATACACCAAAGCCGGAGCCAGTGCCTTGCCATGATCACCGGATGCGCTGTTGCTCAGTCCAACCACGCCTGCTGTGTCCAGAAATGCTGCATCCACCGACCAATGCCTGTTACCGCTACTGGTGCTTGCCGGAGCGATACTCGTGCCGCCTGCCGACTCCTTAACCACATACAGCGTGCTATTCAGGTGCTGCGACAGATGGTAATACACCACGGCATCATAGGCCCAGCGATGGCGGTCGTTAGCGGACTCGCACATCGGGTAGTACGGGGCGAACACACCGGCTCCGCCAGTCAGGCTCCATCCGCTGCTGTTGCCGTAGCTCCATTGCACACCGGGCATGCCGGATGAAGCATACCGGCTCAGATACGACGGCATATCCGCCGAGGGCACACGGCCATCGGTGTTGCTCTGCCCGGCAGTGATGATTACAGGTACGATGGCTGCCTTCAGCGTCATAGCGGCAGCAATCACGAGGGTAAGAAGAAGTGAGCGTTTCATTGTATCGATTCGTTTTTTTGAAGTCCGATGCAAAGGTACTAATAATAAATCACATATTTGTATTCATATTGTCCGAAAATGTGTAAATTTGTACATTTTTACCCTCTTTTGTACGATAGTGAACAAAAAATATCAAAAAAATGTTATATCTTTGCACAGGATTTGAAAAAACGCCCATCTCGTCATGAAAAAACATCTTGCAACAACTCTCATTCTGATAATTCTCTCCGTTAGCAGTTTGTTCGGTCGCGAAACCTGGAACTTCAACCGGGATTGGTGTCTGAGTATAGGGGACGAACCGGCAGCATCGTCCGCAACGTTTGACGACAGCGGCTGGAAACGCGTGACACTGCCTCATGCATGGAACGAAGATGAGGCATTCAAGGTGCTCATTGACGACCTGACGGATACCATTGTGTGGTACCGCAAGCATTTTGCGCTCAGCGGCGTTGAGGGTAACAACTACTTCCTCGAGGTAGAGGGTGTGCGCCAGGCGGGTGTTTTCTACGTCAACGGCAAGCTGGTAGGCATGCACGAGAACGGCATCACCGCTTTCGGACTGAACATCACCGACTATGTGCGCGAGGGCGAGAACGTGATAGCCGTCCGCACCGACAATGCGTGGGACTACCGCGAGAAAGAGTCGAATGGCAAATTCCAATGGAACGATCATAACTTCAATGCCAACTACGGTGGCATGCCAAAGAACGTGTGGTTGCACCGGACCGGCAAGATCTATCAGACCCTGCCCCTCTACCGTAACCTCGGCACTATAGGTACGTATATCTATGCGCGCGATTATGATGTAAGCGCCCGCAAGGCCACTATCCACGCCGAGAGTGAGGTGATGAACGAGACGGGACAAGACGTGCAAGCCATCTACCGCGTGACACTCATCGACCGTGACGGCACGGTGAAACATTCTTGGCAGAGTCAGCCTGAGGCTATTCAAGCCGGCAAGACCGCCCTGCTGGCCGCTGAGGCATCGTGTGCGGATCTACATTTCTGGAGTTGGGGCTACGGCTACCTGTACGATGTACGCACCGAGGTGCTGGTAGGTGATCAGGTGGTGGATGCCGTGGTGACACGAACAGGCTTCCGTAAGACGGCCTTTGGCGAAGGCAAGATCTGGCTCAACGATCGCGTGATCATGATGCACGGCTATGCACAGCGCACCTCCAACGAGTGGCCTGCCGTTGGCATGTCCGTTCCGGCATGGCTGAGCGACTACAGCAATGGCCTGCTGGTGGAGTCGGGCGGTAATCTCGTCCGCTGGATGCACACCTGCCCCTGGAAGCAGGATGTGGAGTCGTGCGACCGCTTGGGACTGATCCAAGCCATGCCGGCAGGCGATGCCGAGAAAGACCGCGAAGGCAAGCAGTGGCGCCAACGAGTAGCTGCCATGCGCGATGCCATCATCTATAACCGCAATAACCCATCTATCCTCTTCTACGAGTCCGGCAATGCAGGCATATCGGAGGAGCACATGGCTCAGATGAAAGCCCTGCGCGACCAGTACGACCCCTATGGCGGACGAGCCATTGGTTGCCGTGAGATGCTGGCTATTGACATAGCCGAGTACGGAGGCGAGATGCTGTATATCAACAAGTCGCACAAACACCCGATGTGGCAGATGGAGTACTGCCGCGACGAGGCGCTGCGACTCTACTGGGATGAGCAGTCCTATCCCTATCACCAGGACGGTGACGGACCGCTCTACCGCGGCAAGCCAGCCAAGGAGTACAACCGCAACCAGAACAGCTTTGCTGTGGAACTTATCCGCCGCTGGTACGACTACTGGTTGGAGCGTCCGGGAA
>Ga0310690_10005926_pt1 | contig 16319 bp, 9 predicted proteins | sample AusTroGonzalo_MG_2_FD_207661 | JGI IMG/M metagenome (GOLD analysis project Ga0310690, IMG submission 207661) | Bovine rumen microbial communities from tropical cattle in Woodstock, Queensland, Australia - Gonzalo_04 (v2) (version 2) | ecosystem: Host-associated > Mammals > Digestive system >... | reverse complement strand
ATATTAGTAGGTGATTAGTAGGTGATTAGTACGTTATTAGTATGTTATTATCCTAATTAAGTCCTAATCATCCCATAACGTCACCCTTCTGTTTCTCTTCCATCCATACCTCTTCCCACAAAAAAAATCGCCCCGAAGAGCGATTTTTAATATTAGATATTATTACTTATAAGCGCGGCAATAAAATATTCCAGTTGTTCGAAATGCGATTTGCGAGATAATCTTCTCCGATTTTGTCATAGAAAGCATACCAATTTGTTCTATTCCTTTTATATGTATAGACAAACTCGCCGTATCGTTCTAGTCCTTCAAAAGTATTTCTTTGGTGTAGTTTTTTAGAAGGAATGGTATTGATATGATCAAGAATATCATCGTATATCTGCATTGCATGTTCCTGTGTTAGAGCAGAATCTGTAGCGCCTCCTATACGGAATGATATCAGACCTGCCAAAATTTGTGACAAGTCTTCGATGGCTTGAGGAGTGAAATTTAGCATGCTACTTCAGACGTTATCAGTTGATGTAGTCTCATGTGACCTAACTCCTTAGCTTCGTCTATGGTCAGATACTCTTTATTACGGAGTTCTTCCATTCTTTTGGAATCAATACGTACCATAAGTTGTGTATTTCTAAAAATCTGCTGCAAAGATACTGCTTTTTTTTGATATGTGCAAATATTCCCACAAAAAAAATCGCCCCGAAGAGCGATTTTTAATAACGATTTAACGTTTTAACCGTTTAACGATTTAACGTACAATAGTTCCTTGTGCATTGTACTTCACACCGTTCTTGATGATAACGAGTTGTCCGTTCTCAATGGTCTTAACAGCTTTCTCAGCAACATTGGTGTTGTCGATAGCGGTCGGTGACTCTTTTTCTGCTTCGAACTCAATAAAGTAGAGTACACCTTCATTTTGAGTCTTACGTACAATACGGATACCGGTTACATCTGCTTTAATATCCATTTTTGCAGAAGCAACGCCTGCGGAAGCTGTTGCAAGTGAACCAAGAGCTTCACCTTGTGCCACACCTTCAGCATCGCATGCAAAGACATCAACTTCGTAAGCATCCTCACCTCCAGATCTATAGTATGCACCTACGCGCAATTTACCGGCAACAGCAGCTTTCTCAAACCATGCGTATCCGTCCGAATTAAGTTTGATTCCGAACAAACCATTACCAGATGCTGTTTGTCCATAGTTCAAACCATTATCCGGTTTAGATGCAGGAAGAGCATTATAGTAGTACCAGAGTAAATCATTTGTACTCGGAGTGATTGCATCAATGAGTACATTAATATCCTTAGAAACAGATACGGTAGTTTGACAATAGTCATCTCCTGTATAGGTTAAAGAAGCGGTGATTTTTGTGCTACCGGTAGCAATATAGTGAATCTTTCCATCAACAACGGTTGCAACTTCTTCGTTACTGGAAGTCCATACAACAGCGTGCTCAGCAGGAGTGGTGGTAACAGAAGCGGTAAAATCAGCAGCTCCAACTGCGCCGTTTGCGGGCTCAACATTCCATTCAATTGTCGGAGCAGTGCAACTTGCAGCTTCTCCGGTGATAGTGATTAATACACAAATTTGCGCAGTATTGTCAATTTTTAAAGAGAATGAAGTAGCTTCAGTTGAAAGTGCAAAGTCATAAGAACTCGTAGCTTTTGAGGTCTCATTTCTTGATGGGAAGGATTTTTCCTCTTGGGCAACATCATTAAACTCAGAAATCTTAGCGACTTTACTGTTGTCGTTTGTGTAACCTTTGATATTAACGCTGGTCGCTTCGAAACCATAGGGCAACGTAATAGTGTACTTGGTGTTTTTTGTTAATTTGATGGTTTCTGCTCCAAAATCCGCATACTTTGCTGCTCCGGCTCCTCCGTGTGCAGAACTGAGTACGAATGTTTGTTCGTCAACGGTTGAGGTCTTTTGGTCGGAAGCAAATGTAGATGCTCCTAATGCATAGTCTGCGGCAAACATACTTACGCTTGCCAGCACGGCTGCGGCTAATGTAAATAATTTTTTCATTGTGTTTTTGTTTTTAGTTAAATGAATAAATTGAGTTGATTGTATAGTATTAAAACTATGTGCTTATTTTGATTTGTCTTGCGATTTGCTTCGTTTGACAGTATGTTTAACCTTAATCATCGCGAGATTAAGTTCTATTTCGGTCTCTGTGCTCGTCGTGTCAAATTGCGTGCCGAGAATATCTCCAATTAGTTCTCCGCTCCTGCGTAGCAGAGATTTCTTGTCTTCTTCTTTCTCCGCTTTTGCTACTGCTTGCATATTACGAGCCAATTCGCGTAATTGTACAAAAGCTTTGATGATCGCAATAGTCGTTTGTGTAGCGCGCGGACTTTTTAATATGGTCGCCAGCATATAGAGTCCGCTCTCGGTAAAAGCCGTAGGATTAACAGGACTGAATTTGAGACTTTGAAGGTGATCAAAATTTTTGATAACCTCTTGTTTCTCTATGATACTCAGCGGAATAAGAAATCCTTCCGGGAATTTCTCAGGGTTGTTCTTGACCGCTTGATTAACGATACGTGTCTCCACACCATATAAGCGTGCGACATCTGCGTCAAGCATTACTTGCTGTCCGCGCAACGTAATGATGCAGTCTTTAACTTGCTCGTATTTGACAATATCTTCCACCTTTTGCAAACTCGACTTTACAAAATCGGCGCAAAGGTACTACATTTTACGCACATATGCAAATAATTATTAAGAAAAAATGGCACAATTTTTGTTTTTGCACAAAATAAATCAATTTTTACACATTAAAATTTGTTCATGTCAAATATTTGTAGTAACTTTGCACTCGCTTTCGAGAGAAAGCACAACGAGTTGAAATATACAACATTTTAAAGAAAAAACAAAAACATGAAAAAAATCACTACTCTCTGTTTGTCGCTGTTGATAGCGATAGCAGTGACGGCTGAAGATTGGACGCTCGTCACAGATGCTTCCCTTCTCCAAGCCGGAGATCAGATTGTGCTCGCGTACGCGGACAAGACGAATAACGTGTACGTTACAGCGTCTTCATCGATTAAGAAAACAACTTCCGTGGCATACCTTGAAGCAGTAGCATCTGCGTTTACTGCCGATCTGTTGCAGATCACAGAACTCGGTGAGACCACAGCCGTTCTTACGCTCGCCGGTGAACCGGGCGCCTGGAAATTAGGTATCGAAGGTGCGAGCGGCACGTTTTACTTGGGAGCAGAGGCGCTGAAGAAACTGTCCTGGACGGCTTCTGCCAATACATGGACCATCTCCATTGATGCAGATGGGACGGCTTCGATTGTTTCTACCACTTCCGATTTTGGACAAATTCAGTACAATTACAACAGCGGAAGTCCGCGTATTTGCAACTACAAAGGTACGATGAAAAACGTCTCAATCTACCGTATAGGTGCAACGCCCCGCTTCTCGCTTTCGTATAAGGGATACCCCTATAAACGTACGATGTGCGACTTGCCGACATACTTTGCCGGCGCGCAGGTAAAACTCACTTCTTCTGTTCCCACGCGCGAGAATGATGAGTTCCTCGGCTGGAAATACAAAGGAGTAGTGTATGAGCCGGGCGCAACATTTACGATGCCGGAGAACAACGTCGTACTCGTACCCTATTGGAAGAACTCGGGTACGGGCGTTGAGAACGTAGTAACGGCGCCGAAGGCGGTCAAAGAGATTCGTGACGGTCAACTCGTCATCATCCGTGACGGCGTTGAGTATAATGTCCTCGGTGAAAGAATAAAATAGAATCGTAAAAACAAGAAAAGCAATGAAAAAGGTAATTTCTATAGCAATCATATCGTGTCTCGCACTTGCAGCGTACGCGATGCCGGCTCGCCGCGGATGGCAGACAAGAACCCAAGCCGATGGTTCTACCATCGAAGTACAACAAATAGGCGATGAACACTATCACTATTTCATCAACCGTGACGGCAAGCAAGTAGCCGAGAACGAACAAGGTATGTTCGAAGTAATCGGTGACGCGCCGAGCGCAGAGCTCGTTGCCTCCCGTCGTGCGCAAGCCAAAGCACGTCGTGCTCCGCAAGCAGAGCAAGTCGGCTCTACGCCTTATCCCGCTCCGCGCGGATTGCTGATCCTGGTGAACTTCTCCAACGTCAGTTTCAAGGAAGCCAATACGGCTGATGTCATGGATTCGCTCATCACGGCAGAGAACTGTCAGGTGAACGGAGGCTTCGGCTCTGCGGCGCAGTATTTCAGAGATCAATCGAACGGTTTGTATCAACCGCAGTTTGATGTCTATGGCCCGGTAACGCTGAGCAAGGCTCAAAACTATTATGGTGCCAATGACTCGCAGGGTAACGACAAATACGCTACCGATGCTGTGATTGAGGCTTGTATTCTCGCCAATGAACAGTATTCGGATCTGAATTTCGCAGATTACGACTGGAATAATGACGGCTATGTGGATTTTGTGTATGTGATCTATGCCGGTAAAGGCGAAGCGGACGGTGGCGCAAAAACCACAATCTGGCCGCATAACTACAACATCCAGTGGATCGTAGGTACTTCTTATAGCGTTTATACCAAAGCCGATACCAAGTTGGACGGCAAATACCTGGATAACTACGCGATGTCGCAGGAGTTGAACGGCTGGGATGGTTCGCTTGCCGGAAACGGTGTTTTCTGCCATGAGTTCGGGCATGTGATCGGTTTCCCTGATTTCTATGATACCAATTACGGAACGAACTACAACAGCCAACTCACGCCTAACGATTGGGATATAATGGACGCTGGCGGTTATAACGGTGACGGCCACTGCCCGCCTAACTACAGCGCGTGGGAGAAATACTTCATGGGATGGATCACACCGGAGAACTTAGGCGACGAAGGAGCACACCTCACGCTCTATCCCAGCGGTACGGAGCAGCATAATGTATATCAGATCAATGCCTCCGGCAAGCTGCAAACAGCTACTACCAGTGGTCTAAACTACTACATCGAATGCCGGCAGAAGAAAGGATGGGATACCTATCTCCCTGGAGCGGGTATGTTGATCTGGAAAGTGAACTACAATTCGTCTGCATGGAACAACAACACGCCGAACAACACCGCCAATAACCCCAAATACACGCTCATTATTCCTTCGGGCACAATGATCGGCGGTAGCAACGGTGCAAGGAACGTTTGGCCGTATGGCACGAAGAACTCATGGGAAGGCGTAAGCGGCAAGCCGCTGACGAATATCAAGAAAGAGGGTAATAACATCAGCCTTACTTATATCGAAGAAGGCTTTATAGTTCGTTGGGTAGTGAACGGAGAAGAAGTAGCTACGCAGAGTTATGCATCGGATGGTTCGGAAGACTTGCAGTTCCCGAATATAGCTGTCGGACCTTGTGATGATGGCACGGAGTTAGTCGGCTGGACGAAAGAGACTGAGTGGCTGGATCCGGTTGCGCTGCCGGCAGATTTGTTCCAGGAACCGAGCGGTAAGGTGACGGAAGACGCTACTTATACGGCTGTCTTTGACGAAATAGCGCTGCCCTGCTGCATGGATGAATAATGAAACTCAAGACGTACATAGCGTTAGTCGTATGGATATTTGTCAGCCCTGTCGTGTGCAGGGCTGACAGAGTTTCTGTGCGGCACGAGTTCAATGAGATGTCCCAGCCCGACGAAATCTCTTTTTCTCTTGACAGAAAAACGGCGACTACGCCTCTTTTGACCTATACTTGCGGCAAGAATGCGGTGTTTGGTACCGACAACAACAGTATTATTTGTATGAAGTTTTCCGCCAATGGTGATTCGGCTACAACTACGCAGGTGGAGGAATTGGCGGGTATGCAGATCATGCACTCTTCCGGCTATTCGTCTGATTTCCTAAATATGTTCGTTTCCAAAGACGGAGAAACATGGAACAAACTCACCGGAGATAGTATTGCCTATCGCTCGGGAGGTATAGACGTAACGCTTCCGAAGGGCAATTACTACATCAAGTGGAAAACAAAGAAAAAACCTGACCCGACTCCATTTTGCATCTATTCGGTCACTTATTATCTGGAACAATGTAATTGCTTCGTCTATGAGGAGGAATAACGATTCGATTATTAAGAATCGGCTACACCTTATTATTATTCGTGCGCGTATGCGTACGATTTTTTTGTTATATCAAAAATTATTAGTAATTTTGCGCGTTTTTTGGTGTAAATTTTAAGATTAACAATAAAAATAAGTGTATGAAAAATTTCTACGAAATTAATCGTGCCCTTGTGGCTAAGAAAAAGATTTTTACGTTATTTGTAATTGTACTGCTTGGCATGGGTCAAGTTTGGGCACAATTGCCATATAACACGACTTACACAAAGTCTCATTTTAATGACAATCAAGTGACCGTTGCAAAGGATGGCGCTAATTGGGATAACTCAGATGGTGTAAGGCTGGGAAATGCGACTTGGGGCGGTTTTAACTGGGATGATAAGTACATCGTTATTGCTCTTGATCAGAAAAGTATTCCTAATCAATTGAATTTTAAGTACAAGGTATCTTCGACGGCGGTATCAGACCCGAAATGGTATGTTGCAGAAAGTCCGGATAATTCAACTTGGACTGAAATCTGGACCGCAACACCGGCAACCACAACGATTATTACAGTATCTACAGATTGGGTTGATTCTAATCCCCTAACATTATCGAAATCGACCAAGTACATTAAGTTGTGCTATTCGGGTAATTTTGCGGGTTATCTGTCCGACATCATAGTTTCAGATCAAGCGTATGTGAATAATCCGAAAGTAGGCGACGAAGAAATCACTTCTTTGGATTTCGGAGCAGGAAATATCAGTTCGGGTAAAGCGGAGTTGTCATTTGATGTAGAATGGTGTAACGTAGAAGCTTTGAATGTTACGAGTAATAACGCGCTCTTTACGGTGACTCCGGCTTCTTTCGGCGGCAAAGCAAAATACGGTACGCAAACGATCACCGTGGGTTACAATCGTGATAAAGAGGTAGGTGAGCATAATGGTATGATTACCATCACGAATGGTTCGGTCACCAAGAACGTTGCTGTTTCCGGTTCTACCACTAAGCGTGAGCAGGCTATTCATTGGAATGCCGATTTGGAGGCTACCAATTTCACAATGAACGCAGAAGATGTCCTCACCGGTGCGGATCTGGCAACGGCTGATAATGAAGACGGAGAATTGACGTACGCTTCGAATGACGCAAACGTGATTGCCGTTTCGGAAGATGGTAAGACACTTTACGCTATCGCAAACGGTAAAGCTATGATCACCGCAACAGCAACAGGTAACAATATCTATAATGAGAAGATAGAGAGTAAAGAGTTTACCGTAACCTCGAATAAGAAACAGATAATCGTATGGGATCAGAACTTCATGGGCTTGAAAACCAATGCAGATCCGAATACTATCGAACTGACGGCTACGGCTACCAGCGGAGGTGCAGTTACGTACGCTTTGGAAGATGGTTCGGATGATTGTGTGACCCTGAACGGTTCTACCTTAACCATCACCGGCACTCCGGGTGTGGCTTATGTCATCGCTTCGCAGGCGGGTGGTGAGATTAACGGCGAGGTATGGATTGCTGCTCAGGCACGCAAACAAATCAAAGTACGTGACCCTCATTCGGCCTGTGACGAATACGCTTTGGCTGATGCGCAATACACTTTCGAGAAAGGCGATAAAGGGGGTATGGTGAACAAAGAATTCAATTTAGAGGGTAAACCGACACAATTGACATTCTATGCAAAGCGCGGAAGTTTGAAATATATCTGGGAATCGCAAACACCGTTGTATATAGACCAATACGCCAACTATGGCTCGGGCTTGGAGTGGAAACAAATAGAATCGATTATGCCTACTGAAAATGGCGGTAATTTCGGTCCGTATGCTTTGGATGAGACGGCTACGAAGATCCGTTTCCGTACCGGTGAGTACGCAGAACAGGCAATTACTAATATCTCTGTTCCGCGAAAGAAAGAGTTTGTCGTTAGCGAAACTGATATCGAGGAAAATGCAGAACGTAACGTACGCTGGGCGAAGACGATCTCAGTATCCCGTTCAAATATTGACGTAGTGGATATTATGGTAGAAAGTAGTGATCCGGAGTGTCCGTTTGAGGTGTCGAAGACATCTATTGGTATCGATTGCGCCGATCGTGGAACGGAGACCTTTGAAGTATTCATTACTCCGCGCGAGAGAAATAAAGTTTATACCGGAACCATTACCATTACCGATGGTAAGGCTGTACCGACAACGCATATCATCAACTTGCGTGTTGAGACGGTGGGCTTTAATCAGTCTATCATCGGCTTCGAATTACCGGAATCGTGCTTCACGACGGATATTATCGACTTCTCGGAGGTAACGGCTACAAGTGGTTTGGAAGTGTCGTTCATCAGCTCGAATGAAGAGATTGCTTACGTAGAGAACAACGTATTGGTTATTCTGGCTTCGGGAACAGTGGATATTACAGCTATTCAGGAAGGTGACGACCGCTACAACGAGACTTCAGAGAAGAAGACGATAGAGATTAAGAAAGCACCGGTAGAGATCCTTGAGGCTCCGACGGCAACGGCTATCAAGGCCGGTGAGGCATTGAGCGAATCGGTACTTACAGGCGGTAGCGCAAGTGTGGAAGGTTCGTTCGCATGGCAGAATCCGGAACTCGTACCGACTGCAGGTAGCGCAGCTTATCCGGTAGTCTTCACACCGAAGAACGGCGTTATATATGCAGAGACTATTGTGGAGGTTGAGGTGCATGTAGCCCGTAATTCTCAGACGATCACTTGGGACGAAGAGTTGCCGCGTATCAACGCAGGTGACCGGGTAGAGCTCCACGCCACGGCTTCGTCGGGGCTGACGGTAACGTTCACTACTTCGGACAGCGATATTGCTTACTATGACGCAGAAGAAGGTGTGCTGGTAGCTGTGGCTCCGGGTACGGTAACAATCTCGGCGGTACAAGCAGGTAATGATGATTTCGATGCGGCTGATCCGGTGAAACGTATCATCAATATCCAGGATCCGGGCGACACGCGCGAAGAGCAGTTCATTATTTGGGAAGATGAGTTGCCGGTAATGAACGTAGAGGATGAGGAGTATCAGATCATCGCGTATGCAACTTCTGGTCTGGAGGTGTCGTTCCTCAGCTCGGACAGCACGATCGCGTATGTGGACGAATACGGATGGATCAATATCGTTTTCCGTCCGGGAACGGTGCTTATTACCGCTATCCAGGAAGGTGACGAGTACTACAAACCTGCAGAGCCGGTTGCTAAGACGCTGGTTATCAAGGGTGACGACCAATCCGGCATCAGCGATGAGGCTGAGGTGATTCGTCAAGCGCAGAAGATCTTCCGTAGCAATAGGATTCTCATTATCCGTGACGGAAAGACCTATACGGTCAACGGACAATTGGTACAATAAGGTACAAATGTACCGATGAATAAGAAAGTGTGTCAAATGGTTTGGCACACTTTCTTGTTTTATGCCGAATTTTAAGAATCGGCTACACCTTATTATTATTTGTGCCTACGCGCGCGTATATTATTTGCGTATATCAAAGAAAAATATTAATTTTGCAAGCTATTTCGCTGAAAAAGTGGCATGTATATTTAGCAAAATCTTAAAAATTGTACATTTTGCTAAATAGAGTTTACAAATTGACAAAAATTAATTATTTAAGGATATGAAAAGATTTTATTTATTAACAATTTTATGTGCCCTGTTGGGCATCAGTAATGTATGGGCACAATTGCCATTTAACACGACTTTGACGCAGAGTCATTACAATGATTCAAAGACGGTTATTCAAAAGGAGGGTACCGTCAATTGGGATAGTGGAATTCGCTTGGGCACAAAGAATAACTGGACTACAGGTAACTGGAATGATAAGTATGTGGTAATCGCTTTAAACCAGACAAGTATTCCGTACCAGTTAACATTTAAATATACTTGTAATTGTAGTATTGCTTCAAATCCGGATTGGTATGTGGAAGAAAGTTCGGACAATACCAATTGGTCTAAAATTTGGTCAACAGTAACGCCAACATCGACTTCTGTTTCTGTCTCCACTGATACCTATACGGTTGATCCGATTGATTTATCTAAATCCACCAAGTATATCAAACTTTGCTATACCGGAAACTATTCCGGTACGTTCTCTGAGATACGTGTATCAGACCAAGCGTACGTAAATGATCCTACAGTGGATGCTCAAGTCATTGCAGCCTTGGATTTTGGAGCTAATTCAATCAGTTCAGGTGTAGAAGAAAAAGCTTTTGATGTAGAATGGTGTAATATTGATGCTTTGACTGTCACGAGTGACAACGCGCTCTTTACAGTAAGTCCGGCTTCGTTCGGCGGTAAAGTAAAATACGGTACGCAAACGGTCACCGTGGGTTACAACCGTGATCAGGAGGTAGGTAAACATAATGGTATGATTACCATCACGAATGGTACAATCACCAAGACAGTATCTGTTTCCGGATCAACTACTAAACGTGATCAGGCAATTCACTGGAATGCCAATTTAGTGGCGACCAACTTTACAATGAACGCAGAGGAGAGCCTGACAGGATCTGAAATTGCGACTGCAGACAACGAAGAGGCAGAGGTAACATACGAGTCTTCGGACGAAAACGTGATTGCTGTTTCGGAAGACGGTAAGACCTTGTACGCAGGTGAGAATGGTAAGGCAATGATTACTATAACTGCTACCGGTAACGACATCTACAACGAGAAAGTAGAGAGTAAGGAGTTTACTGTTACCTCGAATAAGAAACAGGTAATCGTATGGGATCAGAACTTCATGGGCTTGAAAACCAACGCCGAGCCGAATACCATCGAATTGATGGCTACGGCTACCAGCGGAGGTGAAGTTACGTACGCATTGGAGGATGGTTCGGATGATTGTGTAACCTTAAGCGGTTCTACCTTAACCATCACCGGTACTCCGGGTGTCGCTTATATCATCGCTACGCAGGCAGGAGGTGAGATCAACGGCGAAGTATGGATTGCTGCTCAGGCACGCAAACAAGTGAAAGTACGTGACCCGCATTCGGCTTGCGACGAGTACGCTTTGGCTGATGAGAGCTTTACTTTCGCTCAAGGACATAAGAGTACTTTTGCAGTGCAAGAGTATAGCCTAATTGGCAAACCGACTCAGCTGACCTTTACTGCCAAAGCAGGCGGAAAGCAGTATATATGGTCGGAGCGCGAGCCTATCTATATTGACCAATATGCTAATTTCGGATCCGGTCTGGAGTGGCAGCAAGTGCAGGCTATAACGCTGGATGATAATAGTACTAACTATGGTCCTTATGCGTTGAATGAGACGGCTACGAAGATTCGTTTCCGTACCGGTGACTACTCGCAGCAAGACGTTTCTAACATCTCCGTTCCGCGTAAGAAAGAGATGGTAGTTAGCGAGACTGCTATCGAGGAGAATGCGGAGCGCAACGTGCGCTGGTCAAAGACGATCTCTGTATCCCGTTCAAATATCGACGTAGTGGATATCCATGTTGAAAGTGATGACCCGAATTGTCCGTTTGAGGTATCGAAGACATCTATTGGTACCGATTGTGCCGATCGTGGTACGGAGACCTTTGAGGTATTCATTACTCCGCGTGAGAAGGGTGTGACATATACCGGTATCATTACTATTACAGACGGCAAGGCTAATCCTACTAGGCACACGATTGATTTGCAGGTTACTGCGGTAGCCTTCAACCAATCTATCACCGGTTTTGAGTTGCCGGAATCGTGCTTCACGACCGACGAGGTAGAGGTGCCTGCAGCAGTAGCTACCAGTGGTCTTGAGGTGATCTTCCTGAGCTCGGATAGCACAATCGCATATGTTGAAGACAATAAATTAGTCATCCTCAAATCCGGAACGGTGGACATCATCGCTTATCAGGAAGGTAACGATCGCTACAACGAGACTTCGCTGAAGAAGACGATAGAGATCAAGAAAGCACCGGTAGAGATTCTTGAGGCTCCGACCGCTTCGGCTATCAAGGCCGGTGAGGCACTGAGCGAATCGGTACTGACAGGTGGTAGCGCAAGTGTAGAGGGTTCGTTCGCATGGCAGGATCCGGAGACGAAGCCGGCAACAGGTAAGGCGGCTTATCCGGTAGTCTTCACGCCGAAGAATGATGTTATCTATGCAGAGGCTATCGTAGAGGTATTGGTAGAGGTTGAACGTAACGCGCAGACGATCACGTGGGACGAAGAGTTGCCGCAAATTAATGCAGGTGAGCGTGTAGAACTCCATGCGAGGGCTTCGTCGGGTCTGAAAGTAACGTTCACCAGCTCGGATAACGAGATTGCTTACTATGACGCTGAGGAAGATGTGTTGGTGGCTGTGGCTCCGGGTACGGTAACGATCTCGGCGGTACAGGAAGGTAATGATGATTTCGAGGCAGCTGAGCCGGTGAAACGGGTTATCAATATTCAAGATCCAGGTGACACGCGCGCAGAGCAATTCATTATTTGGGAAGAAGAGTTGCCGGTAATGAACGTAGGCATCGAGGAGTATCAGATCATCGCATACGCGACTTCTGAGTTAAAGGTATCGTTCCTTAGTTCGGACAGCACAATCGCATATGTGGACGAAGACGGTTGGATTAAGATCGTATTCCGTCCGGGCACGGTGATTATTACCGCTATTCAGGAAGGTAACGAGGTCTATAAGCCTGCAGAGCCGGTTGCTAAGACGCTGGTTATCAACGGTGATGACCAATCCGGTATCAGCGATGAGGCTGAGGTGATTCGTCAGGTACAGAAGATCTTCCGTACTAACAAGATCCTCATTATCCGTGACGGAAAGACCTATACGGTCAACGGACAATTGGTACAATAAGGTACAGATGTGCCGATGAATAAGAAAGTGTGTCAAATGGATTGGCACACTTTCTTGTTTTATGTCGAATTTTAAGAATCGGCTATACCTCATTATTATTCGTGCCTACGCGCGCGCATATTATTTGCGTATATCAAAGAAAAATATTAATTTTGCAAGCTATTTCGGTGAAAAAGTGGCATATATATTTAGCAAAATCTTAAAAATCGTACATTTTGCCAAATATAGTTTACAAAATGAAAAAAATATAGAAATTTAAGAAATAATAATAAAAAAGGTATGAAAAAGGAACTTAATCGTGCCCTTGTGGCTAAGAAAAAGGTTTATTTATTAACAATTTTATGTGCCCTCTTGGGCATTAACCAGGCGTGGGCGAGAACAGGAACGGGTACTTGGAGCGTTACTGTTTCAGTCGCGCAAGAGAAAGGAACTGCTTCTGCTATTGTTTGGAGATATAACACAGTCGGAAGTGACGATAATGTGGTTCAAGCAAACTCCACTAGTGCAGCTTCAGCAACAAAGACTCATACAGAAAAAACAAGTATTAGCAATTGGGCATTAGATTCTTACTATCCTGAATTTAGTGCTACACCTGCTAAAGGCTATTATTTGGAAGGCTGGTATAATACGGACAATAATCAGGTTTCTACTGAATTATCGTTCTATCCTCGTGAAGGAAGTGGCTTATTATCACACGGTGCTACAGATAATGATTGGAGTTATACATATAAAGCGAAATTTGCACCGAGCATCTATACTGTAACTTTTGATCCGAATGGCGGTAGTGTCGGAACGGAATCTAAGCAAGTAACCTATGATGCTACTTATGGTGATTTGCCGACACCGTCCCGGATCGGTTATACATTTGGTGGATGGTGGACAGATCCTACAGATGGAACAGAAGTAACAGCGACAACAATAGTTTCAGCAACAGAAGATCATACATTGGTTGCTCGTTGGACTCCAAATACCTATACGGTTGAGTTTGATGCGAATGGAGGAGAGGTAAAAACAACTTCAAAACAAGTGACGTATGACGCTACCTATGGAGACTTACCTATGCCGACACGTAGCGGTTATACTTCTGTCGGTTGGTTCACAGATGCAGAAGGTGGTACGCAAGTAACAACTTCTACAAAAGTACAAATCACAGAGACGCAGACGTTGTTTGTTCACTGGTTGGCTAATTATACCGTTTCTTTTAAAGCCAACGGTGGTAACGGAACGATGACTGATCAGTCGTTTGTAGAAGGAACGGCGCAAGATTTGAAAGCGAATGCGTTCACTCGCACCGGTTATACGTTTGTCGGCTGGGCAACAAGTGCAGACGGTGATGTGGTTTATACGGACGCTCAAAATGTGAATAATCTGAGTTCTACGGGCGACGCTGTCATTGAGTTATACGCAAAATGGACAGTACATACCTACACAGTTGCTTTTGATGGTAATGGTAGTACCAGCGGAGAAATGGCTAACCAAGCCTTTACGTATGGTGAGGCAAAACAATTGACCAAGAATGCCTTTGCCAAATCCTACACTGTTTCGTTTGATGCCAATGGAGGCGAGTGCGGAACGGCTTCTCTAATCGGAATATCCGCTTTCCAGGGATGGGCTACCAGTGCGGAAGGAGCCAAGGTATATGACGATGAGCAGAGCGTTTCGAACCTCACGGAAGAAGACGGCGTGACGATTAATTTGTTCGCTAAATGGGGTGTCGGTTCTATCGTGTTGCCAGCAGCAGAACTGGAGAGCTTCCATTTGGAAGGCTGGTATTTGGGCGAAGATAAGGTTGGTGATGCTGGTTCAGTATATGTGCCGACGGCTAATGTTGAATTGCAAGCTCATTGGACAAAAGAGCAGTTGCAACCGTCTATCAGTGGAGAAAATACTGCATTGGAAGTTGGCGATGAGCAGAACAATGCGTTCTCGTTCAATAATACCGATGGTCCAGTAGTGCATATTACGAAAATCGAAGTAGATGATGTTAACGATGGTAGTGAAACAGTAATCGAGTATATTGCAGGAACGAATACGATCGTTGCACGCAATGCGGGTACAGCTACTATCTATTTCTACCAAGCGGAAACTGACAAGGTAAAAGAATACACATCTACCACTTGGACATATACTGTAACGAAAAAAACTCCGTCCTTTGATGGTTCAAATTATAATGAATTGATGGTAGATGATGTGCAGAAGGCAGATTATAGTTACACCAATACTTCTTCGGCTAAACCGTCGGCTTCGGATGCGGAGGATTTCTATTACACGGTTGAAGTGGTGAAGTTTGTCAACGAGGAGACGAACAAGGGAGATGAATTGGTATCGTTTGATCCGGAAACCAAAGAGATTACGGCTCAAAATGCCGGAATAGGTAAGATTACTTTCCATCAGAAAGAGACATACAAGTACAATGAAGGCAGTGCCTCTTTTGATGTGACGATCAGCAAATATACTCCGTCGTTCAGCGGTTCGGATTATAAAGCGTTGAAAGTGGAGCAAGTACAGACTTCGGATTTTGCTTATAGCAACACCTCTTCTGCAAAACCGTCTGCACTGGCAAGCGATGATTTCTATTACTCGGTAGAGTCTATCGCGTTTGCTAACGAGGCAAAGAACAAAGGTAATGCATTAGTGACATTTGATCCGTATGGAAATACGATAACTGCGAATAATGCCGGAACGTGCAAGATTGCTTTGCGTCAGAAAGAAACGTACAAGTACAACGCCGATAGCGCATTCTTTGATGTGGCAGTCAGCAAATATACACCGGAGTTTACATGGAATGCTGCAGGGACTTGTTTCCATAACACAACTAAAAACAACGTGTTCTCGACAACAAATAGCGATTGTGACTATAAGATTGTTTCAGCGGACTCGTTGATCGCGTATGTAGAAAGCAATGTGCTGATTATACTTTCGAAACCCGGAACAGCCGATATTACGGTCTCGCAAGTAGAAAATTATAAATGGGATACAATTGCACAAGTATATCAGGTTAAAACCGATTACCAAACGAATCACGTGGCCTTTACATATACAGAAGCAATGTACAATAATGCTAATATCACTACGGAAAAAGAAAGTAAATATGGAACGGAGTGGGTAGATGGAGCAGTGCGATTAGGTGGTTCAAGTACCTCAATTACATCGAATAACCCAGCTTATGATTGGGATGATAAATATGTGGTAGTTAAAATTGAAGGAATTCCTGATAAATTATCATTTCAGCATAAAACAAATAGTTCTATTGCAACAGATGCTCAATGGTTTATACAAGAGAGTGAAGATGGTTCAACATGGTCTGCTAAAAATGTTTGGAGTACAGAAAGTCGTTCTACATCCTATCAGGATGTTTTTGATCAAGAATTGCTTCCAACAACTCGCTATTTGAAATTCTGCTATTCAGGAAATTATGCAGGATATTATAACGACATTACAATTACACAGAAGAAGGAGTTAACTC
>Ga0310690_10005925_pt1 | contig 16320 bp, 13 predicted proteins | sample AusTroGonzalo_MG_2_FD_207661 | JGI IMG/M metagenome (GOLD analysis project Ga0310690, IMG submission 207661) | Bovine rumen microbial communities from tropical cattle in Woodstock, Queensland, Australia - Gonzalo_04 (v2) (version 2) | ecosystem: Host-associated > Mammals > Digestive system >... | reverse complement strand
ACCAGAGGAGGAGGGCGACCCCTATCCGCCTCACTACCTGCGCTTCACGACCGTCAAGTACAACTTCGCAGCCCGTGAGTTCTACGAGGAGTATCTCTACGACGCCAAGGGACAGGTGATGTTCATCTACGCCATTACGCCCGACGTGATGCTCGGCGAGCTGTGGCCTTACGAGCTGCGCATGTGGTTCGACGGCCGGCGCCTGCTGCGCTTCATGGCCAAGCGTTACGACGGACAGCCCGACTATCTTGACATCGCCACGCTGCGCAAGGCCACATGGAAGGAAGAATATACGGGTAAAGCTATACCCGAGAAGTTCCGCCAGGAGACAGACCGCTGCCAGCAGCGCGCCCAGCGTTACCTCTCGATGTTCAAGGGCATTGACGACAATACCAATCTTTAAGATGGAGACGAAAGACAGAATCACCGAGCAGCCCTCGCGCTACGACCATCTGGAGCAGATGGCGGTCTCGGCGTTGCTGCGTCACATCAACGACGAGGATAGGCTGGTGGCTGAGGCCGTCGGCAGAGTCATCCCGCAGATAGAGGCGCTGGTAGAGGCCGTCGAGCCGAGGATGAAGCGGGGCGGCAGGCTCTTCTATGTCGGAGCAGGCACCAGCGGCCGGCTTGGGGTGCTCGATGCCAGCGAACTGCCTCCCACCTTTGGCGTGCCCGAGGACTGGGTCGTGGGTATCATCGCAGGCGGTGACGAGGCTTTGCGCCATGCTGTCGAGAAGGCGGAGGACTCTGCTGAGCGCGGCTGGCAGGATTTGCTGGCCTGTCGCCCGACGGCTGATGATACCGTCATCGGCATTGCGGCCTCAGGTACTACTCCTTACGTCATCGGAGCCGTCAGTGAGGCCAGGAAGTACGGTATGCTGACGGGCTGTATTACCAGCAATCCCAACACACCGCTCGCTGAGGCTGCAGCATTTCCCATTGAGACCATCGTCGGTCCAGAATTCGTCACTGGCTCCAGTCGCATGAAGAGCGGTACGGCGCAGAAGATGGTGCTCAACATGATTTCCACGACGCTGATGATTCGTATGGGACGTGTTGAGGGCAATCGGATGGTGAAGATGCAGTTGACGAACGCCAAACTCGTTGATCGTGGCACGCGGATGCTGCAGGAGTCGCTCGGTCTCGGCTACGAAGAGGCGCAGCAGCGTCTGCTCGATGCCGGCAGCGTGGATGCCGTCCTCAAAGCAACAGCCGAAGAATGATTCCGAAGAATGTTTTTTTGAGGAATTAAGTTTTGTTGGCTAAATAGATTTGGCCATTCGTGTAATTATGCTTATCTTTGCCAACGGAAACCGCAATTCTAACATTATGAAACAAACTCAGACCGAAAATGTGCTCCTCATGGCTATGCGTCCAGAGGTTTGCAGACAAAAGAATGGAGACGTCCTTCACAGGAGATCTCCACTTTCATCGTGTTTCTCATTGTACATTCCGCTGATGCGGGATGGTGAATTTCATAGTATCTGCCCCTATAGTCCTTCGTTTGCTTGTTTACTCAAGACATCATGGCAGTGTATCTTATATTCCCTTAATAATCTTTTTGAATTACGATGCAAATATATCGAAAATCTTTTAAAAGTCCAAACTTTTTTGATACAAATTTAGTGAAAATATTCATTTAGTAATGTTTAACGGAACATTTGGTATTATCCGAATTCTTATATATAATTTTGTTTATTTATATCATTAATAATATAAGTAGGAAAAGATTTGATATAGTTCTGATAATCAGCAGATTATAGAAAATGGCAGAGAAAGTTCACAAAAAAACTTCTCTGCCAGTTAAACTGAGTCAAACGAAAGAGGGTAAGAACCCGAGCTCCGTTAGTTTACTTTCCAGACGTTCAGCACGATGCCTTTGAATTCTTGTGAGAACTCAGGGGCGCAAACGAAGAGGGCATTGTTCAGCCAGCCATACTTGCTGTCGGCCGGAGCCTCGAATTGTGGCGCGGCGCGGAAATAGAACGTGGGATTTCCATTTGCATCCTTTCCGCTGGCGATGATACCGCGATTGCGCACGTGGATATAGACACCGTCGTCGGTCTTGATGCAGTAGATGGCCTCCAGTTCGGTGCGTCCCTCGGCGTTAGCCAACTGGTAGTCAGCTCCACCGTTGATAATCGTTCCTTTCAGGTTGGGCCCTTCGAATGTACCGCCCGTGATGGGAATCACGGTGCGCCGTCCATGCTGCGTGTTGTTGATGCCAAAGGTGTCGCCGAGCGTTACTTTCAGTTGTAGTGCGAACTCCAGTTGTGGGGTGTTTTGGGGTGGGTAAGCCTGTGCGCTGACATTCAGGGTGAGGGCAGTCAGCAGAGCCGTAAATAGTAATTTCTTCATGACACTATTTGTTTTTTAGTTAAAAGTATATCATGTATAATTTGTATAATCTGTCGATTTTGGATGCAAAGATAGTGTTTTTCTTTGGAATAATATGTTTTTTCAATAAAAAAGACTAACTTTGCACCATCTTCTTCTGTCAAAACCAATCAACGATGAGAAAAAATATAATCTTAATGATGCTGCTGGCTCTTCCGATGCTGGCTCTTGCAGACAAGAAGGACTTGAAGCCACGACTTGTGGTGTGTACGGATATTGCACCTGCTGATGTGGAGCCCGACGATATGGAGTCGATGGTCCGTCTGATGGCCTACGCCGATATGTTCGAAATAGAGGCACTGATTACCTCTGTCGGCTGGAATTGTGACCCATATCCCGCTGAATGGGCGCAGTATCTTCAGCGCGTCATCGAGGCCTATCGCAAGGATGTGCCAAACTTGATAAGACGCTCTGGTCAAAGTGAGTTTCTACCGCTGGAAGAGGAGAGCGGCCAGCAGGAACTTGGCTACTGGCCCAGTGCCGACTATCTGAAGAGTCGTGCTGTGATGGGCAGTGTTCATGGCGGTATCAAGGTGATAGGTGAGGACAACGATTCGCCAGGCAGTGAACTGCTCATCCGTCTGGCTGATGAAGACGACCCAAGGCCTGTCTATGTGGCAGCATGGGGTGGGGCAAACACGCTGGCGCAGGCCATCTGGCGCGTCAAACAGACACGCTCGGCAGAAGAGCTGAAGCGATTTGTCCGTAAGTTCCGCATCTATACGATTACCGATCAGGACATGCAATATAACATGCGGATGAATCGTGCCTACAGTTCTCACATGTGGCTGCGGCGCGAATTCGTGGATGATTTGCAGTTCGTCTGGGATGAGGGTGCTTGGCAGGAACAGTGTGAGCTCGGCAAGCAGAACTGGCAGCAACACCAGCAATACATCCAAGGCAAGGGTGCGCTGGGCAAGGAATATCCAACCTACAAATGGGGCGTTGAGGGCGACACGCCGAGTTTCCTCTATGTAATGCCTCATGGACTGAACGACCCTGAAGACCCTCGTCAGGCAGGCTGGGCTGGCTATCACGAGCGCGGCCTCTGTGCAGACTCGCTCACGACGGCCTGGACTTCGTGGCAGGAACCGTTTCGCAGTATTTCCGTTGGCTACAAGCGCCGGTTCTATCCCGATGAACTCAGCGATTTCAAGGCTCGTATGCAGTGGGCTGCCGAAGGCCGAGGCAATCTTAATCCTTATATCGTTTTTTCTCCGCACGTGGAATTCGTTCCCCCGCTTACCCTTGAAGGAGCCTCGATAGCTATGCCCAATGACACGATTACCATCACCGTCCCTCCTGGTGTCGGAAAAGACGATGGTGAGTACCAATCGTCCGATCTCTTCACCATTCGTATGGACGCCTCGAAATCCTTTGACCCTGACGGTGACGGCCTCAGTTTCCTCTGGTGGCAACAGCCGGAGATTGGCAGGACGAAAGTAACGATTGACCAGTCTGACCAGTCGATAGCAACCCTTCGTATTCCCACAGACGCAAAGGACGATACCATCCATATCATCTGCGAGGTTCACGACAATGGTCCCTTCCACCTTGTCTCTTATCGCCGTATCATCGTCAAAGTCCAATCCCAATCCGCCCTGATCGGCTCGTGGTCGGGCAAACTCAATTTGGGTGGGAACATGTCGCTGACGATAGTGCTGAATCTTGAGCAGACCGATGGCTATGTAAAAGTCACGATGGATAGTCCTGATCAGGGCGCCAAGGGTATACCCGTCCTTAAAGAGTACTTGAGTGACGACTCCATAGCTGTAAAAGTGGAATCCATCGGTGTTACCTACCGGGCAAAGCTGAAAGACGGCAAACTCGACGGCACGTTCACACAAAGAGGTTTTTCGTTTCCGCTTGTGCTGACGAAGGGTACCGGTGAACAACTGAAGCGTCCGCAGAACCCACAGCCGCCCTATCCTTACGAAACGGAGGAAGTGACCTTCAGAAATGAGAAGGACAGTGCTATGCTGGCTGGTACGCTGACTTGGCCTGTGGGCTACAACAAGCAATCCAAGAAGAAACCCCTCGTTGTTCTGTTTGTATCGGGCAGCGGTCAGGAGAACCGCGACGAGGAAATCTACGAACACAAGCCCTTCCTCGTCATCGCCGACTACTTAGCCCGTCATGGTATCGCTTCATTGCGCTATGATGACCGTGCTACGGGGGCTTCCGTTGGCGGCGACCTGAAGAACGCTACGAGCGAGGACTTCGCCCGTGACGCAGAGGCTGGCCTCGAGTTCCTGCGCAGCAAGAAAGCTTTTGCCAAGGTTGGTATTCTGGGCCACAGCGAGGGAGGAATGATTGCTTTCATGCTCGGCGCCAAGAAAAAAACGGACTTCATCGTCTCATTGGCAGGCCCAGGTGTGAAGGGCGATACGCTCTCGGCAGCACAGGCCAACTATATGTACAAGATAGTAGGAGCACCAGCTAATATGACTGTGGAGAAAATACGTGAGATGCCGCAATTCCGGAAACTGCCCTGGTATCAGTATTTCTTCGACTACGACCCCTCTGCCAACATCAGTCAGACGCGCTGTCCTGTCTTTGCCCTCAATGGTGACCGCGACTGTCAGGTCATAGCTTCGCAGAATCTCACAGTCATCCAACAGCTCTTGCCGAAATCAAAGCGGAATCTCTTTAAGGTATATCCTGACCTGAACCACCTTTTCCAACACAGCACAACGGGCCTCGTCACCGAGTACCGTCAGATAGAGGAAACCGTCTCGCCCGAGGTGCTCAGCGATATTGCGGAATGGTTGAATGGTATATTTATGCCATCAGGTGGGAGAGCAGGACTTTCAGGCCGATGAGGATGAGGATGACGCCGCCGATGAGTTCGGGTTTCAGGCGACGGGTGATGCTCTTGCCGAAACGACGCCCCAGGTGATAGCCTGTGATACTGAAGAGAAACGACACCAGCCCGATGATCAGCAGGGGTAGGGTGAGTTGGGAGAGCGCTGTGTAGCCCGTGCAGGCAAAGGAGATGCCGACGGCGAGGGCATCGATGCTCGTGGCAATGGCTAAGAGCAGTTGGGTGCGCAGGCGGCTGGGATTGAAGTGCTGTTGCTCTTCGTCGCCAAAACTCTCCCAGATCATCTTTCCACCGATGAAAGCCAACAGTCCGAAAGCTATCCAGTGGTCGTAGGCTTCCATATAGGTCTGGAAACGACTGATGCCCAGCCAGCCTAGCAGCGGCATCAGCGCCTGGAACAAGCCGAAGAGAAAGGCCATGCGGAAGATTACAGGTCCCCTGTCTCCGTGATTCTGCAGGATAATCCCGCTGACGATGGAAACCGTGAAGCAGTCCATCGCCAGAGCTATGGCTAAAAGAATGATATCCAGCAGATTCATATCGTATTTGTTTGTCTGATTCTTGTATTTTGGCCGCAAAGTTAAGAATAAATTAAGAATTGTGAGTTAAGAATTAAGAAAAAATGCATTAGCGGTAGCAAATTATTCACTATTCACTTTTCACTATTCACTTTTTTGTGTATCTTTGCAGCGTAAAACCCAAATGGAATAACTAAAACGATATGAAAAAAGGAATGATTCTTGGAATGCTGCTGGCTGTATCGATGTCGATGCAGGCAGAGCAGGTGACCGTCCAGACAAAGAATGTTACGATGGTCCTCAATGTGGAAAATGGTAGACAACCGCAGTATGTGTACTTTGGCACCAGGCTGAGCGATTATGACTTGGCGAACCTACAAGCTCCCCGCAGTGGCAGGATGGATGCCTATCCCGTCTACGGCATGAATTGTCCGGCTGAGGCTGCCATTGCAATGAAGCACGCTGACGGTAATATGTCAACAGAACTGTTTGTGACAGGACTGGAGAAACGGGATGGCGTCATTCGCATCCTGATGAAAGACCCAGTTTACCCCACAACCGTTGCCCTCTGTTACAAGGCCTACGAGGACGAGGATATGATAGAGACCTGGGCGGAAGTCACCAATGGTGAGGCGAAGGCCGTCACACTGACACAGTTTGCCTCCATCTGCCTGCCCATTCGTCGCGGCAATGTGTGGCTCTCCCATTTCTACGGTTCTTGGGGTAATGAGGCCCGTCTCGTTGAGGAGCCTGTCCTGCCTGGCGAGAAAATTATCAAGAATAAGGATGGTGCGCGCAACTCGCATACAGATCATGCCGAAGTGATGTTCTCCCTCGATGGCAAAGGTCAGGAGAATAGTGGCGACGTCATCGGTGCCGCCCTCTGCTACAGTGGCAACTTCCAGCTGAAAGTTGAAACTGACGATACGGAGTACCACTATTTCTTCGCAGGCATCAACCCCGACAACTCCGAGTATCACTTGAAGAAAGGCGAGACATTCACCACGCCGAAGGTCGCGCTGAGTTTCTCACAATCTGGATTATCCGGAGTTTCCCGGAATTTCCATAAGTGGGGCCGCAAATATATGCTGGCCCACGGCAACAAGGAGCGCAAGATACTGCTCAACTCCTGGGAAGGTGTCTATCTCGATATCGACCAGCAGAAGATGGACCAGATGATGGGTGATATCGCCTCGATGGGTGGTGAGCTCTTCGTGATGGACGATGGTTGGTTTGGCGACAAGTATCCTCGCAAAGTAGATAATTCGAGTCTAGGCGACTGGGTGGTGGATAAGAACAAGCTGCCGGAGGGCATTGAGGGCTTGCTGCGCGATGCCAGGAAGCACGGCATCAAGTTCGGTATCTGGATTGAGCCCGAGATGACCAACTCTGTATCAGAACTCTACGAGGCCCATCCCGATTGGATTATCAAGGCTCCCAAGCGCGAGGCCGTCAAGGGTCGCGGTGGCACGCAGCTCATTCTCGATATGAGCAACCCCAAGGTGCAGGATTTCGTCTTCGGCGTTGTCGATAACCTGATGACCAAGTATCCTGAAATCGACTATATCAAGTGGGATGCCAATATGCCGATTCTGAATCACGGCTCGCAATACCTGACGATGAACGACCAGAGCCACCTCTATATCGAGTATCACCGAGGTCTGGAGAAGACCTGTCAGCGGGTGCGTGCCAAGTATCCAGACCTCACCATCCAGGCTTGTGCCTCGGGTGGCGGACGCGCCAACTGGGGCGTGCTGCCCTACTTCGACGAGTTCTGGGTCAGCGACAATACCGATGCTCTCCAGCGCATCTATATGCAATGGGGCACCAGCTACTTCTTCCCCGCCATCGCGATGGCCTCACATATCTCTGCTACGCCCAACCACACCGTCTTCCGCACCACCGCCATGAAGTATCGCATCGATGTGGCCATGAGTGGACGCCTGGGTATGGAGATTCAGCCTAAGAACATGACGGATGAGGAGAAGAATCTCTGTCGCAAGGCCATTGCTGAATATAAGCAGATCCGTCCCATCGTGCAGTTTGGTGACATCTATCGCCTCGTTTCTCCCTATGACAAGCTGGGACTCGCCTCGCTGATGTACGTCAATGAGCAGAAAACCAAGTCTGTTTTCTTCTGGTGGAAGACCGAGTCGTTCCAGAACGAGCACCTGCCGCGCGTAAAAATGGCCGGCCTCGATGCCAAGAAGAACTATAAAGTTCACGAACTCAACCGCATCGACCTCAGGCCGATGGATGTCGAGGGCAAGACCTTCAGCGGTGCCTATCTGATGAACCACGGCCTCGAAATGCCCTATCGCAACGAGCCCGAGTGGTCGAAGAAGAACGACTGGTCAAGCCGCGTTCTCCTGCTCGAGGCAGAGTAACACCAGTCTTATTTCATCGTATGTAACTTCAGGAGGGCAGAGATTCTTAATGGGATTCATGCCCTCCTCTTTTCCTACCCTCTGCACTACCTTCCGGATGGTGTCGATGTGTTCCTGTGATATGATGTCCGAGAGCATGATATCCCCCGCCTGTACGAATCGCGAGAGATGTCCGAAGATAGTTCCGATGCTGAGGTTGCGCTCGCGGGCTATCTCCTCAGGTTTCATCCCCTGACGATACAGCTGATAGGTAATGTTCCATGTCTTCTCTTTGGGTTCCTTCTTCGGTTTTGGCTCCTTCTTTTTCTTCGACTTGCGTTTGACAATCTGAAGTCTTTCATCTACAGCATCCAGCAGAGATTGTTGCTTCTCATGCAGGTAGGTGCTGATGGAGAACCCAAGTTCGGAAATCTTAGCCAATAGATAGCGCCGGGAGAGGACGGCTTGTTTGGTCTCTGCCAGCGATTCACCAAAGCGGGATTTTGCCTGTTTGTTGTTTGTCTCAATCTTTGCTGCCAGTTCCAGGGAATTGCCAAACACGGTATTTATAGATTCCTCGAAATAGGCCGCACTGCGTTTCACCCGTTCCAGGAACTCCTCTTCATGGAGCTGTTCCATTGACAACTGACAAATCCTTTGCAACCATTTTTCAGAAACGGTCATCGTCTCGCTGCTCAGTTTCGAAAGGACCCTCTTGTGAAGTTCTGTGACGTCGTTATGACTGTGATAGAAAAACTCTGTCATCAGTCTCACGAGGTGCTCTTCTTTATAGAATATGTCATGGAAATCGAACAGTTCCAGCAGCAGTTGTCGATGATACTCCTCCTTCAGTTGCGGCAACTGTCGGATGCTCCTGATTGCCTCCTCTTCCTGATGGCTGATATAGTTTTCCACCCGCTGGTCAGAGATGACGGCACGCTGGTCAATGGGCGCAGAAAGCACCATGCCATCGAGTGATTTGCATCGGCTCAGGGCCACATAGACTTGTCCTGAGGCGAACGAGAGGTTAGCGTCGATGATGGCGTGTTCGAAGGTGAGGCCCTGACTCTTGTGGATGGTGATGGCCCATGCCAGACGAAGTGGCAGCTGACGGAAACGTCCTTGTACCGTTGTCTCTATCTCACGTGTCTCCGGATTGAGCTGATACTGCGCGTTCTCCCATTCTAATGGCTCAACCTCAATGGCTTCAGCATCGCCAGGACAGAAGACGGACACGTGATAGTCGTCGATATCAACAATCTGCCCGATGCGCCCGTTGTAGTATCGGCGACTGCCTGTGGGGTCGTTCTTTACGAACATCACCTGCGCCCCTTCCTTCAGTGTCAGTCTGTCGCTTGTGGGATAGGAGTATTCTGGGAAGTTGCCTTCTATCACGGCCTGGAAGGTGTAACTGCTGCCAGGCAGCTTTGCCAGCTCGTTGTCGTTATAGCCGTCTGCCAGATAGTTGTGTGTCGTTAGTCGGATATAGCCTTCCTCGGGCTTGGGCATAAAGGCTGGGATGTATCGCTGGTTCAGTTTCGCGAGGTCGTCACCTGTCGGCTTGGCTTCGCGGATATGGTTGAGGATATCGAGAAATGATTCGTCTTCCTGACGATACACCTTCTCCAGCTGGATGGTGACGTAGTCTATTTGCTGCAGGGCCTTCGAGCCGAAGAAGTAGGGCGTGTCGTAATGAGGGCGCAGCAGCACCTCATCCTCGGGCGTCACTACGGGTGTCAGCTGTTGCAGGTCGCCAATCATCAGTAGTTGCACACCACCGAAGGGTTTGTATCTGTCGCGATAGCGTCTTAACACCGAGTCGATGGCATCGAGCAGGTCGCTGCGTACCATCGATATCTCGTCGATGATAAGCAGGTCGAGCGATGCGATGATGCGACGTTTCTCCTTGCCGAAGTCGAACTTGCTCTCAATCTTTGCATGAGGTACGAAGGGGGTGAACGGTAGTTGGAAGAAGGAGTGAATCGTCACGCCTCCGGCATTGATAGCAGCCACACCCGTAGGGGCCACAACGATGGTCCGTTTATGGCTGTTTTCTACAACAGTCTTCAGGAATGTGGTTTTTCCTGTTCCTGCCTTACCAGTCAAGAAGATGCTTCTGCCCGTGTTTTCCACGAACTCCCAAGCACATTGTAACTCTTTATTATTCTCTGTTTCCATAGTCTTTAAACTTAATTCAACACATTCATTTATTGTTTTTTCGTCTGCAAAGATACGTGTTTTTTTCCAAACCACCAAGAAGTAGTTAAGAATTTCCGAGAAATATTTGGAAATCCCGATAATCTGTGCTATATTTGCACCCAAAATTAATAATGTACGCAAGATATGATACAATCAATGACGGGCTACGGTAATGCCGTTGTGGCCTACAAGGACAAAAAAATTCATGTGGAGATCAAGTCGCTTAACTCCAAGCAGCTCGACCTTCAGACACGTATTGCGCCGCTCTACCGTGAGAAGGAGATGGAGTGCAGGGCGATGGTGGCTGATGCCTTGATTCGTGGTAAAGTGGATATGAGTGTGTGGATAGAGAAGGAGAGTGCGGTGGATGCCACACCAGTAAATGCCGCTCTCGTGGAGAACTACTACCGCCAGTTGAAGGACATAGCCCAGAAGGTGGGCATTCCCGAGCCGGAAGACTGGCTCTACACCCTGACCCGTATGCCGGACGTGCTGACAAAGACGGATGTGGAGGTGCTCGACGATGAGGAATGGGCTGTGGTGAAGAATGCTGTGGCCGAGGCTCTGAAGAATCTGGTGGACTTCCGTATTCAGGAGGGTGCTGCCCTGCAGAAGAAGTTTGCGGAGAAGATAGACAATATCGCCCAGCTGTTGGCCGATATCGAGCCTTACGAGAAGGGTCGCGTGGAGAAAATCAAGACGAGGATCGAGGGTGGTCTGAAACAGATTCCCGACGTGGAGTACGACAAGAACCGTATGGAGCAGGAGCTCATCTACTATATCGAGAAGCTCGACATCAGCGAGGAGAAGCAGCGACTGACAAACCATCTGAAGTATTTCCGTGAGACGATGGATGAGGCTGCCGGACAGGGCAAGAAGCTCGGTTTCATCGCCCAGGAGATGGGTCGCGAGATAAATACGACGGGCTCGAAGAGCAATCAGGCCGAGATGCAGAACATCGTGGTGAAGATGAAGGACGAGCTGGAGCAGATCAAGGAGCAGGTGCTGAATGCGCTTTGATAGTGATTAGTGAATAGTGAATAATGAGTAGAGGGAAATTGATTATAGTGAGTGCGCCGTCGGGAACGGGAAAGTCTACGATTATCGGATGGCTGATGAAGGAGCATCCGGAGCTGAACCTGGCTTTCTCGATATCCTGTACGTCGAGGGCTCCGAGAGGTACGGAACAGAATGGCGTGGAGTATTTCTTCCTGACGCCTGAGGAGTTCCGGCAGCGCATAGAGAACAATGAGTTCCTGGAGTATGAAGAGGTCTACGAGGGCCGTTTCTATGGTACGTTGAAGGCTCAGGTGGAGCGACAGTTGGAAGCAGGACAGAACGTGGTGTTCGACGTTGACGTAAAGGGTGGCGTGAACATCAAGAAGTATTATGGCGACGAGGCGATGAGCATCTTTATCCAGCCCCCCTCGATTGAGGAACTGCGCCGCCGATTGGAAGGTCGTGGTACGGATGCACCGGAGGTCATAGACCAGCGCATTGCCCGTGCAGCCTTTGAGCTGACCTTCGCCGAGCAGTTTGACAAGATTGTTGTGAACGATGACCTTGTTCAGGCAGAGCGAGACACGCTACAGTTGGTAAAAAGCTTTCTATGATCAGGACGGGGATTTTCGGCGGGTCATTCAATCCGATACATAATGGACACATCTCGTTGGCGCAGCAGTTGAAAGAAAGGGCTGGCCTTGATGAGGTGTGGCTGATGGTGTCGCCCCAGAATCCCCTGAAGAAAGCTGAAGACCTGCTCGATGATGAGATACGGATGGCAATGGCCCGTCTGGCGGTTGAAGGTGTCGAAGGTATCGTTGCCAGCGACTATGAGATGCACCTGCCGAAGCCCTCTTATACATGGAACACCTTCCAGGCACTTTCGAAGGACTATCCTGACCGTGAGTTCGTGCTCCTGATGGGTGGCGACAACTGGGCATGCTTCGACCGCTGGTATCGCTATGAGGACATCAAGCGTTGCTATGAGATTGTGGTCTACACCAGAACGCCCGGTGAGCCAGGCTTCATCGATATCAGCAGTACGGAGATACGGCAGCGCATCCGTGAGGGTAAGAGCATCCGGCGGATGGTACCCAAGGCTGTAGCCGACTATATCAGAAAGGGGGGTCTCTATGCGTAGGCGATTCAGGATCAATCCTCTCCAATGGCTGGGTTGGCTTTTTACACCCATCCAGAAGAATGGTGCTTTCTTCGTCTTTATGTTCGCCTTGGGTTATCTGTGTACGCAGGTAGAGATACCCCTTCACGTCAAAGGAGCCAAACCCTATGAGCTGTCCGTTCCGGAGTTGTTTTTCGACCTTTATGTCATCTGTGTCGTTCTGACGCTGATACCCCGTAAGATACGCTATTTCGTGCGCCTGCTGCTCTATGTGATATTCTATGGTGTCGCCTTGGCAGACATGTTCTGTTATGTGAAGTTCGAGTCGACACTGACACCGACGATGCTGATGCTCGTGGGCGAGACCAGCAAGCAGGAGGCTGGGGAGTTCCTCTCAAGCTATCTTGGCTGGGATATCCTGAGCACCAAGGTTGGCTGGATCCTGCTGCTGATAGTCGTGCATATCCTGTGGACTTTCCTTCGGATGCTGTTGGTCAAGGTCAGCAAGCGGATGATTCTACCGAAGGTGAACGATATGGTTCCGATGGCACTGAAGGCCGTAGCGGGATGTATCGTTGCCTGGCTGTTTATCGATGCCTGTCTCCAGTGCTGGGATAACAAGGTGGCTATGCAGCGGCTCTTCTCTTACCAGACAATCGGACAGGTGGAGCACGAACTGACCCGTAAGGATACAGCCCACCTCTATCTGCCGGTCTACCGCTTGGCCTTTAGTATCTATGCCAATCGCCTCGCCTCCCATCAGGTGGTGCAGTTGGTGGCTGCCAGCAAGAGCATCCAGGTTGATAGTTGCAACTATCGCGTGCCGAATATCGTGCTGGTGATTGGTGAGAGCTATAACAAGCATCATTCTCAGCTCTACGGCTATCCGAAGCCGACGACACCCCGTCAGATGGCCCTTGCAGAGGAGGGTAGTTTAGTAGCATTCACGGATGTAGTGGCACCGTGGAACCTGACAAGTTTCGTCTTCAAGAATGTCCTGTCGCTGCACACTGTCGGTGAAGAGACCGAGTGGTGCGACGAGCCACTCTTCCCAGAGGTGTTCCGCAATGCGGGCTACCATGTGACATTCATCACCAACCAGTTCCAGCCGAAAGCCAAGGAGGCGGTCTATGATTTCAGCGGCGGTTTCTTCCTGAACGACCCGCAGCTGAGCAAATTGCAGTTTGACGAGCGCAATACCAAGCTCCACCGCTACGATGACGGTGTACTGAAGGAGTATGATGTTTTAAGGAAAGAGGATAGTCTGAGTACGGCGAAGGGGCATTTGGTTATATTGCATCTGATGGGATCGCATGTGGAATACCGAGCCCGCTATCCACAGAAGACGTGGCGACGCTTCAAGGCCGATGACTATGACCGTCCTGAGTTGACACGCTACCAGCGGCGGCTCCTGTCAGAATACGACAATTCGCTGCTCTATAACGACTCTATTCTGGCGGAGATCACCCAGCGGTTCATCGACAAGGATGCCGTTGTAATCTATATGCCAGATCACGGCGAGGAGATCTTCGACGAGAAGCCATACGCCTACGGCCGTACTCACTCCTCAGAGATTGACCGTCGTGTGGCCTGTAGTGAATATGAGATACCTTTCTGGATATGGGGTTCGCCAAAGTATATTGAGAACCATCCCTATGGCTGGCTGGCTATCCAGAATGCCAAGGACCGTCCGATGATGACGGATGTGCTGCCGCACCTGTTGTTGTTCTTAGGCGGCATCTCCACACCACTCTATCATCCGGAGTATAATGTTATCAGTCCCGACTACGACACCAAACGTCCGCGACTGTTGAAAGGAGCGACAGACTATAATAAGGTAATAGACGAAGTCAATAGTGAGAAGTGAAAAGTGAATTGTTGACACGGACGGAATGCTCGGCGATGCGCGGCATAGCCATCATGGCTATCATACTGCACAACTATTGCCATTTTCTCAATGGCATCGTCAGGGAGAACGAGTATCTCTGGAAGGTGAACAATGTGAACCGTCTGTGGTATTATCTCCAGCATCCCAGCGATCTGTTGCCAATCCATCTCTTCTCATTCTTCGGGCACTATGGCGTGCCTGTGTTCCTCTTCCTGAGTGGATTCGGACTGGTGATGAAGTATGAGCGTGGGGGAACGGTTTCCGTGGGTATCTGGAAATTCATCAGATACAACTACCTGAAACTCTTCCGCATCTTCATTGTGGGTTTCGTGGCCTTTACAGTCATCGATGCCATCACACCTGGCACCCACCGTTATGAGTGGTTGCATGTGTTAGGTATGCTGGGCATGTTCTCCAACCTGTTAGAGCATCCTGCGCAGGTGATATGGCCCGGGCCTTACTGGTATTTCGGTCTGACCCTGCAACTGTATATCGTCTACCGGTTGTTTTTCTATCGTTGGCGGCATTGGACGCTGGTGGTGCTCCTCATCCTGCTGTGCTGGCTATGGCAGGAGGCTTATGTGAATGATGCGGTTATGCTGGAGCGCTTGCGCTATAATTGTGTGGGGGGTATGCTGCCCTTCGGCCTCGGTGTGCTGGTGGCTCGTTATCAGGACGTATGCTCTGTTGTCCGTCAGCATCTTCTGTTGTGGGTGGCCGTCCTGATTCTGTCGACATTGCTGATTGTCGTCATGAGTTTCCAGTTGCAGGCGTGGTTCTGGGTGCCTGTGCTGATTGTGATGGGTACGATAGCACTGGTCAAGGTTCTTCCTGCATCAGTCGTCCAGATATGTGTCTGGCTTGGCGGTATCTCCGCAGCAATCTTCGTGTCTCACCCGATTCTACGTAAGGTGTTCATCCGATTCTATGGACAAGGGGATATCTATGCAGGACTGCTGCTCTATATCGTGGCTGCTGTCTTTGTGGCGTGGCTGTTTATGCAGATTGTCAATCGGATACCAAAACCGAGTGAAAAGTGAATAAGATTGTAGCCTTCGACTTCGACGGAACGCTGACCACGAAAGATACGCTGTTGGTGTTTATCCGATATGTACACGGGACAAAGGCTTTTGTGACGGGATTCCTTCGCTATGCCCCCCTGTTAGTGCTGATGAAGTTGAGTCTCTATCCGAACTATAAGGCCAAGCAGCGGGTGTTCTCCTATTTCTTCAAGGACATGCCGCTGAATCTCTTCAACCGCTATTGCGAGGATTTTGCTGCCGACAGCCGCCATCTCTTAAGGTCTCAGGGCATAGAGGCCATCCGTCAGGCGCAGGCAGAAGGTGCAGAGGTGCTCATCGTCAGTGCCTCCATCGACAACTGGGTACAGCCGTTCTTCCCAACCGTTCGCGTGTTAGGGACACAGGTCGAGGTAAAGGATGGCGTTCTGACAGGCCGTTTCCTGACAAGGAATTGTTATGGTCAGGAGAAAGTGAGCCGCATTCTGGCTCTTTATCCCAACCGTTCTGAATACCGTCTGACGGCTTATGGCGACAGTCGTGGTGACAAGGAGCTGCTGGCCTTTGCCGATGAGGGTCATTATAAACCATTCAGGCCATGAGCGTAAGAGAGATGTTGCGAATCCGACGCGAGGAGCGGTTGCCGGCATTGTTGCTGTTGATGGTGACAACTGCGCTGAATGCGCTGTTTGTGTCCCGTCTCTCACCTTATATGCTTCATGTGTCTAACCGCGGAGAGGTGATGTCCCGTCTGCTGAGTCATTTCCATATTTCAGGCTATGACCCCTTCACCCTGACCATGCTGTCGATATGGAATGTTGACTATAATCCCTATCGTCACCCGCTTTATGCTTTTTTCATCTGGCCCTTCGGACGACTGAACCATTGGTTGCGCCACTGGTTGGGCTTCGACTGCTCGCTGTATATCGCTGCTGTGCTGCTGACCATTATGGCCATCTATGGCATGATATTCCTGAGACGCATCTT
>Ga0310690_10005923_pt1 | contig 16321 bp, 10 predicted proteins | sample AusTroGonzalo_MG_2_FD_207661 | JGI IMG/M metagenome (GOLD analysis project Ga0310690, IMG submission 207661) | Bovine rumen microbial communities from tropical cattle in Woodstock, Queensland, Australia - Gonzalo_04 (v2) (version 2) | ecosystem: Host-associated > Mammals > Digestive system >... | reverse complement strand
GCTGGCATTCCTCGTTATATCGACCCCTTCTGCTATTTTATCTATGCCAACAACGAGCTGCAGGGTCTTCCTGAAATGCTGAAACAGGAGGGATATACCACAGCCTTCTTCCATGGTGCCCCCAATACTACCCTGGGATTTAAGAGTTTCACCAACTCAATAGGGTTTGAAACCTATTACGGCATGGACGAATATGGACATGACGAGGATTTTGACGGCACATGGGCCATCTTTGATGAGCCCTACCTAAACTATTTTGCACAGAAGAGCAAGGAGATAGCTGCGCAGGGAGAGCCTTTCTTCCTTACAGTGTTTACCGCATCGAGCCATGAACCTTTTACGATACCCGATGAGCGAAAAGGTGCCTTTACTCGTGGCGATATCCCTATGCACAAGTCTGTTAGCTATGCCGACTTCTCCTTGAGTCAGTATTTTGAGCAAGTGAAAGACGAGCCTTGGTTCAAGAACACCATCTTCGTGTTTACTGCCGACCACTGCGGAGTACCTTACCGTGAGGATTACAACAATGAGATGGGACGATTCCTCATTCCTATCTTCTTCTATACTCCTGGAGGTCAGTTGCCTGTGAAATGCGACACCACTCGCCTGATACAACAGACAGACATCACTCCCACGATATTGGGACTCATCAACTACCAGCAACCCTACTTCTCGTTTGGCAAGGATGTGTTTGATGACAGTGAGTCGTATGTAAACTATGTATTTAATGACAGGAATGGCAACTCGATGTATTATCTCGATGACTTAATGATAGAATACAATGGTAATCAGTTGATAGGCATCTATGAGTATAAAAAGGATTTCTCTTTGAAGAACAACTTGATAGACAAGAAGGAGCAATTCCCCCAACTACCGTTTATGCAACAACAGATGGAAGCGATATTGCAGCAGTATATTACCAGAATGAAGGATAATAGGCTGAAGTGGAAAGGGGAGAGAACTATAAAAAATTGAAAAACAAAAACATATAAGACTATGAGCAAACCAAAAGAAAAGAAAGCTGGTAAGCGCATGAACAAGAAGCAGCTTACAGAGATACTGATGGCATTGTTCCAACAGCATCCTGGCGAGGAACTTCCGCAGAAGTACATTTTCGACTCACTGAAGCTCACCACACATCCACTGAAGATGTTGTGCATGGAGATACTATACGATTTCATTCAAGACGACTATATAAAGGAATCGAGCAAGCATCGCTACAAGCTGAACAACAGAGGCATAGAGATGACGGGGACTTTCCAACGCAAGAGCAACGGCAAGAATACCTTTATCCCTGACGATGGAGGTGACCCTATACTGATAGCCGAAAGAAACTCTGCCCATGCCATGAATGGTGACAAGGTGAAAGTGGCCTTTTACGCCAAGAGAAAACGCCACATGATAGAAGCAGAGGTGGTGGAGATCCTGGAACGCAGCAACGACACCTTTGTAGGTACGCTAAGCGTGAACAAGTCGTATGCCTTCTTACTAACAGAAAGTCGCACTTTAGCCAACGATATCTTCATCCCCAAAGACAAACTGAAAGGGGGGAAGAATGGCGACAAGGCCGTAGTAAAGGTCGTGGAATGGCCAGATGAATTCAAAAACCCCATTGGCGAGGTTATCGACATCTTGGGCCCAGCTGGCGACAACAATGCCGAGATGCATGCCATCCTGGCTGAGTTTGGATTGCCTTACGTATATCCTAAGAAAGTAGTGGCAGCAGCTGAGAAGATCAACAATGAAATTACCGAAGAAGACTATGCCAAGCGTGAGGACTTCCGCAATGTGTTGACTTTCACCTGTGATCCAGCCGATGCAAAGGACTTTGACGATGCTTTGTCTATTCGCAAGACAGAAAACGGATTGTGGGAAGTGGGTGTACACATAGCCGACGTTACCCATTATGTAACCGAAGGAAGTGTGATAGATAAAGAAGCGCTGAACAGGGCAACTTCTGTCTATCTTGTTGATCGCACTATCCCCATGTTGCCAGAAAAACTTTGCAACAACCTCTGCTCATTGCGCCCTGACGAAGAGAAATTGGCCTATTCTGTGATATTTGAGTTGGATAAAGATGCTTACGTAAGGAATTCGCGCATCGTGCATACGGTAATCAAGAGTAATCGCCGATTCTGCTATGAAGAGGTGCAGGAAATCATTGAAAGCAAGAAAGGTGAATTTGCTGACGAGATACTAGTGCTGGACAGTATGGCAAAAAAGCTGAGAGAGAGACGTTTCAAGAATGGGGCTGTGAACTTTGACCGTGTGGAGGTGAAGTTCAACATCGACGAGAAGGGCAAACCACTGAGCGTATATTTCAAGGAGTCGAAAGATGCCAACAAGCTGATAGAAGAATTTATGTTGCTGGCCAACAGAACGGTGGCTGAGAAGATAGGCAAGGTGGGCAAAGAAAAGAAAGCCAAGACTTTTGTCTATCGTGTACACGACTTGCCCGACCCAGAAAAGTTAGAGAATCTGTCGCAGTTTATCGCGCGATTTGGCTACCGACTCAGAACCAGTGGCAGCAAGAACGAGATAACCAAATCGTTGAACAACCTGCTGAACGATGTACATGGCAAAAAGGAAGAGAACCTGATAGAGACCATCTCTGTAAGAGCCATGCAGAAAGCTTATTACAGTACCCATAACATTGGCCACTATGGTTTGGCATTTGAGTATTACACCCATTTCACTTCCCCTATCCGCCGTTATCCCGATATGATGGTACATCGCTTATTAACCCATTATCTGGAAGAGGAAGGGCGTAGTGCGAACCTGAAGAAATATGAAAGCATGTGTGAGCAATCAAGCAAGATGGAAGAGGTGGCTGCACAAGCTGAACGCGCGTCAATTAAGTACAAGCAGGTGGAATTTATGCAAGACAAGATAGGACAAGTGTTTGAAGGTGTGGTGTCAGGCATCAGCGAGTGGGGCATCTATGTGGAGCTAAATGATAGCAAGTGTGAGGGATTGGTGCCGATGCGTGTACTGGATGACGACTACTACGAATTTGATGAAAAGAACTACTGCCTACGAGGTCGTAGAGACCACCATGTATATCAATTGGGGGATGCGATGAAAATAAAGGTAGTAAAGGCAAACTTAGAAAAGAAACAGCTTGATTTTGAGTTAGCATAACATGATTAGCCCCGCTGGATGGCGGGGCTAATCTATTAATACATGCCTTTCGGCAAGGAATACAACTTATAAAGGATATTCCTCAAATGCATAGAGTACGGTAGAGAGGTAACGCTCACCCGTATCAGGAAGCAGGGCCACAATGGTTTTGCCTGCATTTTCGGGGCGTTGCGCCAATCTTACGGCACCAGCCAAAGCTGCACCAGAAGAAATACCTACCAACAAACCCTCACTTTGTGCCACTTGGCGACTTGCTAAGATAGCCTCATCATTCTCGATGGTAAGCACCTCGTCAATAACGCTGGCATTGAAATTGCCTGGCACAAAACCAGCACCAATGCCTTGTATCTTGTGCGGACCCGATTTGCCACCACTCAAAACAGGAGAGCTGGCCGGCTCAACGGCAACGACCTTGACTTGTGGATTATGCTGCTTCAGGGCTACCCCCACACCACTTACCGTACCACCTGTACCCACGCCGGCTACGAATAAATCTACCTTGCCATCGGTATCACGCCATATTTCCTCACCTGTAGTTTTTACATGAATGGCAGGATTGGCAGGATTATTGAATTGTTGTGGAATCCAGCTACCTGGAGTACTAGCCTGCAACTCCTCGGCCTTGGCAATGGCTCCCTTCATACCTTCTGCACCAGGAGTGAGCACCACTTTAGCACCTAAGGCTTTCAGCAGGTTACGACGCTCAATGCTCATGGTATCGGGCATTGTGAGTATCAGGTGATAGCCCTTGACTGAAGAAACGAATGCTAAACCCACACCCGTATTGCCGCTGGTAGGCTCGATGATGGTAGCACCAGGCTGAAGGATGCCTTTAGCCTCAGCATCTTCAATCATAGCCAATGCTACACGATCTTTTACACTGCCTGCAGGATTGAAATACTCGAGTTTTGCAATGATGGTTGCTTGCAACGCTCTTTTCTGATTGAAATTCTTCAACTCCAATAGTGGAGTATTTCCGACTAACTCTGTTAGTTGACTTGCGATTTTTGCCATAATTATAACATTTAATGAATTGAAAAAAAGTTTTGTCGGCACAAAGATATGAATAATTCAATAATATGTTGTAACTTTGCGTACTAAAATTAAGGATTTTATGCAGGTAGGCAACTTTTCAGAAACATTGGATAGTGTAGTAAGGCAACTATCGGACACCAAATCTTATCAAGGTTTGTTCCATCGCCATTCGGATGATAGTCCGTTGCCATCGCCAAACACCATCCACACGTTAGTGGAAGAATTGAGAGCTTTGCTCTTTCCTGGCTTTTTTGGCAACTCGGCTGTGAATAGCCGTACCATTACCTATCACATTGGTGTTCATACAGAAAAAGCGTTTAATCTCTTGAAGAGCCAGATTCTGGCAGGACTTTGTTTCGATAATCCCGATGAAGATTGTGGATGCACTGATTGTCAGCAGCAAGAAGCTGTAGAGATAGCCCTTCAGTTTTTGTCATCATTGCCTGAGTTGCGACGCATACTGGCAACTGATGTGGAGGCGATGTTCAATGGAGACCCTGCAGCCCACAACTATGGCGAGGTGATATCTTGCTATCCTGCCATCAGAGCCATTACCAACTACCGCATAGCCCACCAATTGCTGTTGCTGGGTGTGCCTCTTATACCCCGCATCATCACTGAGCAGGCACATAGCGAAACAGGCATCGATATACACCCTGGCGCACAAATCGGCCATAGCTTTGCCATTGATCATGGAACAGGTGTTGTGATTGGCGAGACTTGCGTAATAGGCAACAACGTGAAATTGTATCAAGGTGTGACGCTGGGTGCCAAAAGTTTCCCATTGGATGCCGATGGCAAGCCCATCAAGGGAATTCCTCGCCATCCACAGCTGGAAGACGATGTGATTATTTACTCAAATGCCACTATTTTAGGACGAATCACCATTGGCAAAGGGGCTACTGTAGGTGGCAACATCTGGGTGACAGAGGATGTGAGGCCAGGAGCAAAGATTACCCAAAACCGTGCCAAAGAAATAGACAATTTTAAGAATTATGCAATATAACGAAAACTTTACACTGATTGCCAAAACTTTCCAAGGACTGGAAGAGGTGCTGGCAAAGGAACTGACTACATTGGGTGCTGAAAACGTAGAGATAGGCAAGCGTATGGTTAGCTTTACAGCTGACAAACGCATGATGTATCTTGCCAACTTCTCACTACATACTGCCCTGCGTATCCTCAAGCCCATCAAGCAGTTTGAGGCTAACAATGCCGATGAGGTATATGAAGCCGTAAAAAGTGTGGAATGGGGAGATTACTTGTCAGTGGGACAAACTTTTGCCGTAGATGCAACAGTACATAGCGAGCATTTCCGTCATTCCATGTATGTCAGCTACAAGGTAAAGGATGCCATAGCCGACTATTTCCGCGATAAGGAAGGCAAACGCCCAAGTGTCAGCGTAAAGAACCCTGACATTGTATTAAACATACATATCAACGATAACCAATGTACGCTTTCTCTCGACTCTTCTGGTGAATCGCTCCACATTCGTGGATATCGTGCCGAAACGGGTAAAGCACCTCTGAATGAAGTGCTGGCAGCTGGTTTGATTATGATGACTGGTTGGCAAGGAGAGACAGACTTTATTGATCCGATGTGTGGTTCAGGAACCCTGCCCATTGAAGCAGCCCTGATAGCCAAGAATATGGCTCCTGGCATTTTCAGGACCCAGGGTTACGCTTTCGAGAAATGGCCTGACTTCGATGCCGAATTGTTGGAGTCCATATACAACGATGAGTCAAATGAACGAGATTTCGAACATCATATCTATGCCTATGACAACGATCCTAAGATGGTGGCTACCACTCGTGGCAACATCAAGCGTGCTGGCATGACACGCATCATAGATGTAGAGATGAGGGACATCAAGGACTTTGTGCAACCCACAGAGAAATCGGTGATGATTACCAACCCTCCTTACGGAGAGAGGATCTCGTCAGACAATATTTTGGAATTGTATGCCACTATTGGCGAAAGACTGAAGCATGCGTTTGTGGGTGGACAAGCTTGGATTTTGAGCTATCGTGATGAATGTTTCGACCAGATTGGTTTGAAGCCTACACGCAAAATTGCTGTTTTGAACGGTGAATTGGAATGTTCTTTCAGAGAATATGAAATTTTTGAGGGCAAGTATGTTCAATTCCGTGAAGCTGGTGAAGAACTGAGTAAGAACAAAGAGGAAAACAAGGAAGAGAAACCCAAAAAGCGTGTCAGTCATGGCAAATGGCTCACTCCCGAACAACACCGATTGGCTGAGTTGGAGCGATATGAAAAGGCTGAAGCCAAGAAGAAGCGTTTGGAAGAAGAAAAGCTTCACCCTGAGCTGAAAGAAAAACGAGAGAAGAGTTTTCGGAAAGACGGTGATAAACCTTTCCGCAAGGAAGGTGATAGAAAGTCTTCTGGTGACAAGAAGCCATTCCGTAAGGATGGCGACAAAAAGCCTTTCCGCAAAGACGGTGAGAAAAAGACGTTCCGCAAGGATGGCGACAGAAAGCCATTCCGAAAAGATGGTGATAGGAAACCTCGCAAAGAGTCGTATCCAGAACGGAAAAAACGTGAAATGAAAGCGAAAAAAGACGAATAAGATGATACATAGAGCATTAAAAAGAATCGCACTGCTTTTTACAGTAGCTTTAACAATGGGTAATCTTATGGCTCAGGAACTGAAAACGTTAACCTTGGATGATTTGCTTCCAGGAGGTGAGACATATCGCTATGCAGAAAACATCTATGGTTTGCAATGGTGGGGTGACGTATTGGTAAAGCCTGACATCGACAGGATGGTGACTGTTGACCTGAAGAATGGCAAAGAAACCGAGTTGCTGACCATCGAACAAGTAGCTACCCTATTGAAGAAAAACAATATTGATGCAAATGTACCTACTTTGCAAAACGTGCAGTTGTTATGGCCTGGCAAGACTCAGATGCTTATTCGCACCCGTACAGGCATATATGTACTGGATTGGAAGAGCGAAGCTATTGTGGCAAAACAAGAAATGCCTAGAGGAGCAGCTAATGCTGATTTCAATAGTGAAAGCTGTAACTTGGCCTATACTGTCAAGAACAACCTCTTTGTCAATGGGATTCAACTGACTAACGAACCTGAAGGCATTTTAGTGGGACAAAGCGTGCACCGCAATGAGTTTGGCATCAGCAAAGGTACCTTTTGGAGTCCTAAAGGCAACCTGTTGGCTTTCTACCGTATGGATGAGACTATGGTGGCAGAATATCCATTGGTAAATATCGATGCCCGTATAGCAGAGCCCACTCCTATTCGTTATCCGATGGCTGGTATGACCTCGCACAAGGTTACAGTGGGCGTTTATGACGTCAATTCGGGTAAAACCATTTATCTCGATGCAGGTGATCCTACCGACCGCTATTTCACTAATATCAGTTGGGCACCTGATGAGAAAAGCATCTGGCTCGTAGAGCTGAATCGTGACCAAAATCATGCTAAGTTGTGCCAGTACGATGCCCAGACTGGTAAGCTGATGGGTGTGTTCTATGAGGAGGAACATCCTAAATATGTAGAACCTGAGAACCCTATCGTATTCTTGCCTTGGGATCCAAGCAAGTTCATTTATCAGAGCGAACGTGATGGCTTCAACCATCTCTATCTGATGGATACACAGACCAGTGTTTATCCAGAGAAGCATAGTGTGGGGAGTTCTGCTTACAAGGAGTCTTTCAAGACTACTCAGTTGACGAAGGGCAACTGGTTGGTACAAGGTATTTTGGGCTTCAATGAGGCAAAGAAGGAGATTATCTACGCCTCTACTGAAGTATCCCCCTTGCAGACCAATTTATATAAGGTGAATGTCAAAACGGGGGTAAAGACTACGCTGAATGACAGCGAGGGTGTTCATAGGGCACAGGTATCTGCTTCTGGTTCTTATCTGTTTGACAGCTATGCCACTCCTACCATTGCCCGCAAGATTGATGTATATGACACTACAGGAAAAGGGTTGGCTAAGGCCATCAACCTTTTGACTGCTGAAGATCCTTTGAAGGACTTCGCTTTGCCTCAAATAGAGACGGGCACCATCAAAGCCGCTGACGGAGTGACTGACCTTTATTATCGCATCATCAAACCAGTAAACTTCGATGCCAATAAGAAATATCCTGCTGTGACGTATGTCTATGGTGGGCCTCACGCACAAAACATCTCTGCTACCATGCGTTATGGTGCCCGTGCTTGGGAACTCTACATGGCCAGCAAGGGTTATGTGATGTTCTGCTTGGACAACCGTGGTAGTGAGAACCGAGGATTGGTATTTGAGCAGGCTACCTTTCGTCACTTAGGTGTGGAAGAGACCAAAGATCAGCGCAAGGGTGCTGAGTTCCTGATGAGTCTGCCTTATGTTGACAAGACTCGTATGGGTGTGCACGGCTGGAGTTTTGGTGGACATATGACCACCAGTATGATGTTGCGCATGAATGATGTTTACCAAGTAGGTGTGGCAGGTGGACCTGTCATCGACTGGCAATGGTATGAGGTGATGTATGGAGAACGTTATATGGATACTCCACAGACCAATCCAGAGGGTTACGCAGAAACCAACCTGCGGAGTCTGGCAGGCAACTTAAAGGGACATCTGCTGATGGTGCATGGCTATCAAGATGGTACTTGCGTGCCTCAGCATACATTGGGCTTTATCAAGGCTTGTGTAGATGCCAAAGTACAACCCGACCTCTTCCTCTATCCTGGTCACCAGCATGGCGTATCGGGCAAAGATGCTGTGCATCTATATGAAAAGATGACTCAATATTTTGAAGATAACCTCTAAAACTCAATAGAAAATGAAGATATTATTGTTAGGTTCAGGTGGACGTGAGCATGCGTTAGCATGGAAAATTGCCCAGAGCAAGAAAGTGGAGAAACTGTTTATTGCTCCTGGTAATGCAGGAACGACCCTTGTGGGTGAGAACGTTGCGATGAAAGCTACTGACTTTCCTGCTATTCGTGAGTTCGTACTAAAGAATGCCATTGATATGGTAGTGGTGGGTCCCGAAGATCCATTGGTAGAAGGAATCTATGACTACCTGAAAGGGGATGCAGAAACAGCTCACATCGCCGTTATTGGTCCTACAAAGGCTGGTGCACAATTGGAGGGAAGCAAGGAGTTCGCCAAGAGCTTTATGATGCGTCATAACATCCCTACCGCTCGCTATCTGAGTGTTACCTCTGCCAATCTAGAGGAAGGTCTGCATTTTTTAGAGCAGCTGGAGGCGCCCTACGTACTGAAAGCCGATGGTCTTTGTGCAGGAAAGGGCGTATTGATATTGCCTACCCTTGACGAAGCCAAGAAAGAGCTGAAGGAAATGTTAGGTGGTATGTTTGGCGATGCCAGTTCTACCGTATTGATCGAAGAATTCTTAAGTGGTATCGAGTGCTCTGTTTTCGTTTTAACAGATGGTGAGCATTATAAGGTGTTGCCTGTTGCTAAGGACTACAAACGTATTGGTGAAGGCGATAAGGGTCTCAATACTGGTGGTATGGGTAGTGTGACTCCTGTTCCTTTTGCCGACGATGCTTTTATGGAAAAAGTACGTACTCGCATCATCGAACCAACAGTAAACGGTTTGCGCCAAGAAAACATCCTCTATAAAGGCTTTATCTTCTTGGGACTCATCAACGTTAAGGATAATCCTTACGTTATTGAATACAATTGCCGTATGGGTGATCCAGAGACAGAGAGCGTAATGCTTCGTACAAAGAGTGACCTCGTTGAGCTGTTTGAAGGTGTAGATGCTGGTAACCTCGACCGATATACCTTAGAGCATGACCCTCGTTGTGCGGCTTGTGTGATGTTGGTAAGCGGTGGCTATCCAGAGAAATACCAGAAGGGCTTTGAGATTAAGGGCTTAGAAAAAGCTGCTGAAACAGGTAGTATTATTTTCCATGCAGGAACTGCCATCAAAGATGGAAAGACGGTTACTGCCGGCGGACGAGTGATTGCTGTTTGTTCATACGGTGATACTCGTGAGGAAGCACTGAAACAGAGCTATTTTGCTGCCAGCTTTATCGAGTTTGAGAAGAAGTATAATAGAAGGGACATAGGCAAAGACCTTGGCTAAGAGTATTCAAAAAGAGATCGTTACCAATCAGCTGACGCTGACAACTGCCATTATAGTTTCTGTTGCCATTTGGGTGGTTTGTTTTTTAGTACGCCCTTTAGCTAGCTTAGGAGAAACTATAGGGGCCTATGCTTTATATACCCTCATTGGATATTTGCTGATAGTCATCAATAAGTCATTTGCTATCATCCGCCTGAGGGCATCTTTCCAAACGATCATCTTTTTGATACTAACATCCATCTATCCTGAGATTCATACTATCTTTGGGGGCAATCTCATGGCCATCTGTTGCTTGGCAAGTATTTTCATTTTATACAACACTTTCCAGGTTTCTTGGTCGGCCGGTCTGCTATTCCATGCTTTTATTCTGTGGGGCATTGGTTGTTTGTTCGTTCCCAAGATGGTTTGGCTCATTCCCTATTTGTGGTATAGCTGCTATGTATTCAGGTCATTGAATATTAGGAGTTTCGTCGCATCTGTCTTTGGATGGTCAATTCCTATAGGAATATTTACCATATATGATCTTGTTACCAACCACGGGGCAGATATTATCGCTAAAATAGCGGAAGTAACAAGGTTTGAAAGCATATCTTCTGTTAACTTAGAGCTCTCAACAGTAGTAATGCTATTTTACACGCTCATGCTGTTTTTGGTAAGTGCCACCCACTACTTCTTGTATTCTATGGAAGAAAAAATGCAGACACGTAGTTATCTTCAGCATCTTATTGTCACAGGTTCACTCTTGTTTGTGCTTGCTTTTACCAGCATCTCTATCGCCTTGCAATTAATGCCGATGATTCTGATAGTCATCAGTCTGCTTTATGGCCATTTCTCTATGCTTACCAACAGCAAATGGTCGAATATCTTTTTCATTGGTAGCTTACTCTGTTTTATGCTTGTATTTGTCGTTAACCTGCTATACTGATGGATGCATTTATTCAACTGATGACCGACTGGGGCTATGTGGGTATGTTGCTCACCGCTTTCTTAGCAGGTAGTCTGATTCCTTTCAGCTCTGAACTTGTACTTACAGGACTTCTCTCGTTGGGATTGAACCCGATAGGCATCCTTATTGCTGCTACCATCGGCAATACGATGGGAGGCATGACTTGTTATTGGTTGGGTAGCTTAGGCAAGATGGAATGGCTTGAGAAATATTTCCATATCAAGGAAAAGCACGTACTCAAAGCGCAAAAGTTCTTGCAAGGCAAAGGTGCCTGGATGGCTTTCTTTGCCTTTCTGCCTTTCATTGGCGGACCTATAGCTGTGGCCTTAGGACTGATGCGAAGCAACTTGCCTATTACCATCACCGCCATGATCATAGGCAAGGCGGTGAGATACATCATCCTTATTGGTATCCTGTTATCTATTTTCTAAAATCCTGCTATCTATTTTCTAAAGACGGAAAAGCAATAAGCTTTACACTTGTTCTGATATCTGTTCCCTTTTGTTCCCAAGGAGGGAACAGACTGTTCCCACAAATGGAACAAGCAGTTCCCCTGGGGGGAACAGTTCTTTCTCTAGTTTTTTTTAAACGGGTACAAATAATACAGGACACAAAAATAGGGTATGCATTTTCTGCATACCCTATTTACACATTGTATATAAACCTACGTTTACTGGACCTTGGCAGCAAAACCACCACCAGGAGCCAAATGGATGGTCATCCTACCAGCAGTCTCGTTTGTCAACTTAAAATCGGAACCCTTGCGATCGGCATTCACACCATCCTTGAAGAGTTGCATCTGTTTACCGCTGAGGAACGACAAATCAACAGTCAGGTCTCTTGCCTCACGGTTGGTGATACCACCCACATACCAAGTGTTACCACTTCGGCGAGCGGTTACGATATACTCGCCTACCTTACCATCAAGGATACGCGTTTCATCCCAAACAGTAGGTATTTTTGCGATGAAATCGGTACATTCTGGTTCTCTCAAATAATTCGTAGGAGAATCGCACAACATATTAAGTGGAGAATCCAGCACTACATACAGACCTAACTGATGGCAACGAGTGCCCTGACTCATAGGTTCTGAGTTAGACGGACGATAGTTCCTGATGCCACCATTCAGCATAGCACCTTGGGTATAGTCCATCGGACCAGCAACCTGGCGGATATATGGGATAGTAACATCATATTTCAACTGGTCGGTGCCAGACTCCCATTTCATCTGTTCCAAACCATGCACACCTTCGAAGTTCACTACATTGGGATAGGTACGGTTCAAGCCTGAAGGTTTATAGGTTCCATGGAAGTCAGCCATCAAATGGTACTTGGCACAAGTAGCAGCTGCTCTATACATAAATTCCGTCATCAGCTGGTCATCACGATCCATGAAGTCGATCTTGAAACCCTTCACACCCATATCTGAGTAGTGCTTGCACACATTCTCCATATCACGGTTGAAAGCCCAGTAACCAGCCCAAAGGATAATGCCCACACCTTTCTGCTTGCCATAATCCACAATACCCTTGAGATCGATTTCAGGGATAATCTGCAACAAGTCAGCCTTAAGGTTTACGGCCCAACCTTCATCAAGAATCACATATTCGATGCCTTTCTTTGAAGCAAAGTCGATATAATACTTATAGGTTTCCGTATTGATGCCAGCACGAAAATCCACACCAGAGATATTCCAATCGTTCCACCAATCCCAAGCCACCTTACCTGGTTTTACCCAGCTATAGTCGGCCACTCGAGAAGGTTCACCCAAAAGATAGCCCAATGTACTAGCAGCAATGTCTTTATCTTCCTTCGCCACAATAGCTATGCGCCAAGGGAAAGTACGAGGACCATTTATCTTGGCGATAAAGTTCTCACCCTCGCTCACGCGTTCTTGCAACATATTATGCCCACCTTGCTTCATGGTCTTGGGATAAGGAGCATTGATACCTTGCATCTTGTCAGAACCAGTACCCAAGAGATAAAGACCAGGATAACTTTCCAAGTTGGTTTCTGTAATACAAACAATGCCATTATCTGTTTTAACCATTACTGGCAAGAAAGTAAGACGGTCTTTCTTCATGTCCTTTACTTTGTACTCACTGTAGAGATTCTCAAACGATGAGCCAAACTGAGCAGTGAAGTCACCATCCTTGTAATCCTCACGAACGTAAGATGCAATCACATTATCATCGTCATCAAATTCGAAAGCCGTGTTGTCTTTCTGAATGATAAATGGAGTCTTGCGAGTGGTGGTCAAGCGATAGGCAATACCGTCGTCATAAGCACGGAACTCTACACCATAATCGCCCTTAAAGGTCAGTGTCAATGCATTGTAGTTATCACGTAATTGATTGGCACGATACATGGGAGATGGAATCATCTGATCCACCTTCTGTGTCTTTTTCGACTTCAGTTTGGGATTCAATCCCCACACTTCGCCAGTAATTAACGTAACACCAATAGGCGAATCATCCATCACTTCTTTTCCATCAAAGGAAATAGAATAAGTGAGCTGATCATCCAATGAAATTTCAGCAGTAACCCTACCATTGGGAGAAGTCAGCTTAAACTCTTTCTCAGCTGATGCACTCCAAGCAAAGCAGAGCGCCACAGCTGCTAATACAATCTTCTTCATAAATCAAATTGTTTATTCATTATCCAACGAGTGACTAATACTAGAATTCATTCGTCTAAGTTGAGCCTCATCCAACTTGATTACCTTGCGATCATACGTCATCAAGCCATTCACCTCAATCTCCACATCGGTAGTCTGTGTATAGACAGCTGCAGAAAATCCCTTTGGGATATAGTCTTTCAGCATCTGAGCATATTTCAGATACTCATCTGTTACCTCCTTTTCTGTATTGAATTGCACATAGCCCCAGTTGCGATCCGGCTCCCAGATGTTTTCCTTGATAACACGTCCGATACCACCATATTCACCCAACACATTTACGCGAGATCCATCGTAGAGATACATATCAGGTTGTGGGTAGTTATGCAAGTCAAGGATATCTCCCACAGGATAGTGGTTACCACCACTTGCAGGATTTACCAAACGAGATGGGTCATAGCCCTTGGTCCATTCTACAATCTCCTGAGTCTTAAACTGCCCCCAAGCCTCATTGAAAGGTACCCAAACAGCAATACAAGGATTGCTGTACAAGGCATCCATGATTTCTTTCCATTCCTTACGATAATTTGCTTCACTCTCAGCACTACGATGCAGCTCTGTGTCATTGAAATACTGCTTATTTTGCCAACGAGGGTTCCTATCGCCACTTGGCATATCTTGCCAAACCAAGATGCCTAACTGATCACAATAGGTGTACCAGCGAGCAGGTTCCACCTTGATGTGCTTGCGAATCATGTTATAGCCAAAGTCCTTGGTCTTCTGAATATCAAATTTCAAAGCCTCGTCAGAAGGAGCAGTATAAAGACCGTCAGGCCACCAACCTTGATCCAAAGGGCCATACATGAAGATGGGTTTATTGTTGAGTTGCAGACGCATAATACCATTCTTGTCCTTTCCAGTAGAGAGCTTACGCATAGCGGCATAGCTATCAACTTTATCTACTTCTACCCCATTCTTCAACAAACTTACCTTCACTGTATATAAGAAAGGAGAATCTGGCGTCCACAGCTTGGCATCAGCTGGCATTTGCACTTGCACAGGCTGGTTATTGATAGCACCACCTTCAGCCACCAATTTTTGCCCGTCATACACACTTACTTTAGCTTGATAACCCTTTCCAACAAGACCTTCAGTCTGCACTTCCACTTGCAACTGATGGTTGTCAATGTCTGGTGTAGTCTTCAAGGTAGCAATGTGAGCTTCAGCTACAGGCTCTAACCATACCGTCTGCCAAATACCTGTAACAGGGGTGTACCAAATACCACTTGGATTGCTCACCTGCTTGCCACGAGGCTGATAACTCTTGTCGGTTGGGTCCCAAACACGTACAGTCAACTGATTGGCACCTCGTGCATTGAGAGCATCAGTAATATCCAAGTAGAAAGGAACATAACCACCTGTGTGAGAACCTACATTCATGCCATTTACCCACACATCGGCCTTCCAGTCAACAGCTCCGAAATGTAACAACACACGCTTGCCAGTCCAATTCTTTGGCACATCAAAAGAACGCTGATACCACAACTCTTCTGTTTCATTTACATGCTTACCGACACCAGAAAGGGATGACTCAATGGCAAATGGCACCAAAATCTGACCATCCCAGGTTTTTGGAGTAGCTTCTCCTTTAGCCTTGATAGCATAGTTCCATAGTCCATTCAGGTTTTTCCAATCGGCACGCTCCATAATAGGACGAGGATATTCAGCCCATACATTCGTAGGACTAACCTGTTCTGCCCATGTAGTCTTGATTTTGTCACCAGCTGGCTTCCAATTCTGAGCCAACGTACAAACGGATGTCAGTATCATAACAAACATCCACAGCAATGTCTTTTTCATCGCAATAAGTTTTTTAAGGTTCATTTATTAATACAAAGGTAAAAAACATATTGCATTTTCGCAAATAGGTTTAAAATTAATCGTAATTTTAGATAAGTTACTCACACTCGAAAAAAGCAAAAAATTTTGCTTTTCTGCTCACTTAATCGTAACTTTGCAGCCCTAAAATCAAGATTGATAGAATTTTAATGAAGACTTTCGAAGAATTGGGCGTATCGGCAGACATTTGCCGTGCCATTTATGAACTGGGGTTTGTTAGCCCTATGCCTGTACAAGAGGAGGTAATCCCTTATTTACTGAGTGGCGACGCAGATGTCGTGGCGTTAGCTCAAACAGGTACAGGAAAAACAGCAGCATTTGGTCTGCCTGTAATACAGAAACTGGATGTGGATCAAAGAGTTCCACAATCACTGATACTTTGTCCTACTCGTGAACTCTGTCTCCAGATTGCTGGTGATTTGAAGGATTATTCCAAGTATGTGGAAGGTGTCCATGTGCTTCCTGTATATGGTGGTTCTTCTATTGAAAGCCAGATACGTGCATTGAAACAAGGTGTACACATTGTAGTAGCCACACCAGGACGCTTACTTGATTTAATGCGTCGCGAGAAGGTTTCACTGGCTAACATTAAAAACGT